>Ga0307512_10000378_pt1 | contig 64784 bp, 60 predicted proteins | sample 14_EM_MG_FD_200267 | JGI IMG/M metagenome (GOLD analysis project Ga0307512, IMG submission 200267) | Populus trichocarpa ectomycorrhiza microbial communities from riparian zone in the Pacific Northwest, United States - 14_EM | ecosystem: Host-associated > Plants > Roots > Unclassified | place... | reverse complement strand
ATCTTGGCGAAGTTCAGAATGGGTGAGTCCAGACCAGTTGCCACGCCAATGGCACTGAAGCTTCACATGAGGACGCCCGACGAAGAAGCCTGCGATCCGACCATATACCAATTGATGATCGGAAGCCTCATTTACCCGATGACTGCCACTCGGCCCGATATCGCATATGCCATCGGAGTTCTCAGCCGGTACAATCACGACCCGAGCAATGAGCATATGGTAGCTCTCAAGCGCGAGTTTCGGTACCTGAACGGAACGAAGGACTGGCGTCTGCGTTTCGGAGGAGTACTTGGAGGAGGACTCGGAGGAGAAGGCGCACTTAGATGTTATGTCGATTCGGACAATGGTGGATGCCCGGATGACTATGAATCGACAAGTGGACTGGTCATCACCTTCGGAGGAGCGGTCGACTGGAGATCGAGAAAGCAGAAGTCGACTGCCCAGTCCATGACCGATGCCGAATACTATGCCTTTGGAGTAGGCTGCATGAGACTCACCCAGATCTCGCATCTCCTAAACGAGCTCGGCATCCCGACTATCCCTCACGTGTTCTCCGATTCACAGTCACTGATCGCGAGCATCAAGAACAGAATCTACCGCGGAACTGCAGTTGCACACATTGCAACCAAGTACTATCTTGCTGCAGATATGGCTAGAGACGGAGAGATCGACATGAGCTACGTACCGACTGCTGAGATGCTCGCCGACTGCTTCACAAAGCCACTGCCGAAGCCCGCCTTCTTGAAACAGTGTGCTGCAATGGGAATGATCAGAATTGGACTGGGGAATGGTCTCAGAATTGGCCTCGGAAATGGTCACGGAAATGTTAGCGGAATTGGACTTGGGAATGGTCACAGAAACGGTATCGGAACTGGAAATGGCATCGGGAATGCCGTTGGAAAGTAACTTGATTGGGCACGCTTGTTTCGAGGAGATCCACAATGCTTGATTGGCTCCTTCTCCTTTTTTTTCTGTTTTGTGTTTGAAACGGACGTGATAGCCATCCTGGAGGAGTGTTGAGCTGATTGGAAGTATGGATATCACTATGCCAAGGACAATGATGTAACTTGCCTCTTTTGTAGTTAGCGCCATTAGTCATCGATCGACCTTATGTCGATGCGACATCGTTACACCATACAATAGACACACCTTCGCATACGCCTGCGCACACTCGACTACTCAAGCACACGCCACCGTACAACAGAGCGGGGATCTTATTCGAGATAGTATTCTCGGTAATGTAACTTCGATACAGATATGGCATTGTATTCAGTATTGTAATCGTCATTGTAATCTCTGCCATATGGCACTTGATTTGATCTCTTCGATTAGTAGTCATGATTGTACTCGTTACGGCAAGGCAGCCGGTACATATATCTGCATCTCGGCATTCAAGTGCTAGTCTCGTAGATTATCATCGATAGTAAGTAAATTGGATAGCGTAAAATTCCACATAACTTCGTGTATGTCGCCATGGTCAAAGATTGATTGTCATCCGTCTCTTAGCATTAATGCATCACGGGGATCTGCATATCGGTGCTCGTAAGTCCAATTCTCATAGTCTCAACGATAGGTTCTGCAGGGACGTCGTGCCCGGGCTTCCAATTGCTTCATAAGTCATTGGCGTTCCAAAGTGCGCTGTTCAGTCTCAATCATCATTCGGAAATATCTCCGAACTGCTCCATCTATGTTAACCAAAGAATCATGAAAGGATGGAAGCGGTGGAAGGGAATATCCAGGAGGCCTTGTCATTAACGGTTCGCCCACACAGGAGCCAAGCCCCGCCGTCCGGTCACTCCCTTCGGGTCTCGGCGAGCTGATAGCTGTCATTCAAGTCTCTCCTCGGAGGGGCTCTTCTGTCGCAACTGCCGACGCTGCTCTCTGCTCGTCGCATCCAGCGCTTCGGTCTGTATTCTCGCCTGGTGAATCCAGTGTGATGCGTTCCAAAGTCGCTCCCAGCAGTCCAAGTACTGGACTGTGATCCGCGTCTTCCACTGTCCTTTGGATGTTGCATCACTCCTCCATTCATGCCGAGGGTAGTGATGTCTGCCGCCTGATGTGATATTCCGAGTCACCTTGAGAACCCTTGGTGTCTTGATATAAGGATGCTGGTTGCGCCGCAGTCGATATTAGCCCATACGCGTTACATCTCGCCGTGTCTGACTCTGATTTGTACATCATGAACTATGTGTGCCTAATCCAGTGTTTCATTGACACATAGATATGGACTTAACATTTTCGTCCAGAGTCGCCATTGGTGTCTGCACCACCAATAGTTTTTTGCTTGCTGAGTGTCGAAAGATCGTTGGCGCTTGATTTGTCGATTGCCACCTTTGTCATTAATGTAGTTGCAGTCAAAGATCATTCATAGGGTAGGTGAACTTAGATTGTCCATAATGCTTGTGCTCCGAGATAATCATAGTCATTGTAGTCATTGTAATCGTCGTAGACAGTTTGCGGAATTGTGTCGGTCGTCGACCGTGAATGCACTTCACACTGCGCAACGTATCGCCGCCATAAGTTCGCTTCAATCGAGGGAAAGTTTCTCCTCCTCAATGTGCTTCAATCGTAGACAGATCCTCCTCCGTAGGTATGAGTAGCCGTAGGTTTGCCGTAGAATGCTTCTGTAAGTGGGCTTCTTCGAGGTTGGTAGAGCTGTGGGTGGACACGCAAACTGAGATAGGTGCACTTCGCTCAATCGGAAGAAATGTAGTCGTAACTGTGCTGACTGGTAAATCATCTTGGCTTCGCCTTTGGTTTTCGATATTGTGGCACTCAGGGGTATGACAACTCCGTCCATTGTAGGTGCTTCGACTGGTGATCGCGCTCCATTGACTCGTAGGGATGGTCTTGTACTCGTGATCATTGTCTTCAATTTCAGCGACGCGCCTTGTGCGCCATTTGGTCTCGGAGCTCTATAGGTTTCCGCCGTGAATTGACGCGTTCAGGGGTGCAGTCGCGAGTTCTCCGGTGTCCGGTTGTCGATTGTAGCCTTTGGTAGCAATTGATGTCGTCTTGAACTCATCTGGATCGATCGTATGCGATTTTTGTCATTGGCTTGGTGGTGTCCTGTACTCATGATAGTTGTCGTGTTTATTGCTGGAGATGCGCCTTGTGCGCCAATTGGTCTCTGAGCTCAACTCCGCTGTCGTCAGAGGGCTCAATTGAATGATGGAATGATGAATGCTTCGTGCTTCGCGGTAATGATGCTTCGATATCACGTTTGGAGGGCGGTATTCTGAATTGTTGACTCCATGATATTGCGTGTCGGAAAAGGGGTAAAACTCGTCAACTCGTAATCCCGTGAGCAAAACACATCTGCTTACTGAACAAGCGATAATAGTGTAAGGGCACGTATGCCTGCGTTCGGCCTCATAGGTATACATATGATAATTATCGGAATACGGTTGCAAACGTGGATGCGAGTGATAGTAGATGTAGATGAATAAGTATGATTATCGCTAGAGATCTAAAGCTCGTGGCGAGCTGACTATATGAGATGGCTGTTACCCGGCCCGGGTCACGTGCCGCCGTTACATTATCAGTACATCTCCACCGGGGTAGGGCTTCTCAATCTCCTCTTTGCCCTCCTCTGCCTGGATTATCCTTTCTGCATTTGGTCTCACAATCCTAATGCCCCACACCCACCCCCACCCCCATTGGGCACATCAACTCTAGGAATTGCTCTTCTCGACACATGTAGCCCCATTTCAAACCCTGGTGGCACTCAGTATCATCAATTAGCAGTGCTCCTATTTCTTTCATTTGTTCGTAATTCCCTTTTTCTGCACCTCCACTATAATCTACTCTGTACTACTGCCCAGCAGAGATTGACTCTCCCCAACTGCTGTCAGCAATTCTCAGACAGGATTTTGACTGCTCCATCATATTCCATCCTTCTCCATTAACTCATAGCTTCTCATTTCACCTAGCACTTTCCTTTTCCCTGTGGCACTCCCCTTTTTCACCCATATTTATCGTATAGTTTTTGTTTCTCCATTTTGATTCACAGATTGCAAACATTCCATTACACCAATGTTAGAAGTCACAAATTGAGCTAAAAAACATTGTAATTGAATTTCACCCACTCGCCAGGTACAAATCATCCAACAATACAAGTCACACGTCATGCATTATTGCACTGTTGACTAATTATGTGTACCTGCTCTCATTAGCCATAATGGGATGGGAGAATTTGTTGATGACAGTGACTCCATGTTTGATTGATAACATATGAATACTTTGTAGAGTGATCCAGTTGGTGTATATATGTTTCATTGGTGATTCAGTTACTAATATCTTTTGTTCCTCAAAGTAGCAAGGCAAAAATCAGTATTTTGAACCTGATTTTAGCTAGTATAGTAGGATTTAGAAGTTGATAATGAACAATAATCCACCAATCATATTGACCATGCAGAGTAATTCATATCTCTAAATATGTGGAGAGTGATAGATAATGTTGGCAGTCTTCCATATGACAATCCATAAGTACCCAGGCATCTTCTAGAGAGTATTTGGAATTCCAGCATAGTGTAGGTGACAATCTCAGGTGCTCTGAAACTTCTCTCTTGCCCTCCAGCATGTGCTTAAACTTATCATAATCACTCAAATAGTCCACCGATACCGGCCAGCAGAAATGACACAATCTATAAATGCCAGCCATAATACCCTATCAAGGTTTGATTCACTATCAAATTTGACACTTGTAAGTTTATCCACCACCTCCTCTGATACACACTGGGAGCGTTCCGGTGTCTAAAATTCAGTTTGTTGATGTGATGAGCGAATTAATCAATGTTGCCAACAGTAATTGCTGCAATATATCAGTAAAAGTGTTATGAGATTATATATATAATTTCATCTGAATCCAGGTCATTGTTGATCTATGCCACTGCTGGTGACATCAATGGCATCCAATCTTGGTCACTGGGCATCCTCCAAAACTAACAAAACTACCAAAACCACCAAAACAGCTAAACCCACCAAAACTGCCAAAACTGCCAATTCTACCAAAACTACAATAGCTGCCATAACTGCAGACAGGGCACTAAGGAAGATATGATCAATCACATACTATTGCTCAATGCAGTCCATCTATCTAGCCTAACCAATTCTACTGTGAGTTATATTGATATTACACTTAATATTGTATGCATATTAAATGAAGTATATATGTATGTATTACCATTGATCAGAATGTAGGAGGGACCAGGTTCTGATCCAATCGAACAGCAGATGTGGTCTTCATCATTGATATGGAACTATGTGCTGTTGTTCACTGGTGTGATGGCATGTATACCTAGATTTGACTGTAGATATATGGTATAGTGATACAGTTGTACCTGAGAGGAAGTGCGTACATATGGAGAAGTAACCGGTAACATATTCAATGCTGCCCTAAGTGCCCTAGTGCTGACCAGTATACAATGACGCATATTCATCCTCAGGTCATATATCACTGTTCCATTAACCCCCTTATTAGGAATACACCTCCTTGGTTTCCAAGGCCAATATTAGAGAAGAGTCAAAAAGGGAACCAAAGAATGAAACCATCTTCCTATATACACAATCATATGACCTGATAAGTTGCACAGCTGATCAGTATCACATGGTAGCGATTTAGTCGATTTGCTACTTGGAGATACTTCAGCTTCCTGCCAGTCAGATTTGGAGTTGATATAACCCATGTGAACACAATGTATACCTGGACAAGATTCAGTCTGAAAAGTAGAATATGAATATACAAGGGTACCAATGAATGATCCACGCTGATTTGATATGCTCCAAACCTCCCTCCCTGAATGCTGTATCTCTTCTGTTGTGGCTGATCAAGATGCTCTTGTTGGAACTTGTCAATCAGATCTTGGGTGTTTTCAAGTTGTGCCCCCAGTTCCTACGTCATACATATAATTTTGTAGCTGGCCTACTGCCTCAGCTAATGCACCACCCAGTAGCACAGCCTACAGTTGAGTAAGCAATTGACTTCACACTCCTCCATTCTTTCAACTATCACCAAATGTAGTTCTGAGCATTGACAGCCTACAGTGGGCATTGTATAATGATTCAGTAGTGGCATGTGGAAAACATTCTGTTTTCACATAGTACTTGGCAAGTCTAGTTTGCAAGTGTTCTTATCGACGATCTTACCTACCATGCATAGCCCAGTGCACTTGTAATTGATCCTCTTTGAAGGCCTGGATGTTTACAAGTTCTTGGTTGATAGTCATACTTAGTCTCCAGCCTCTCAAGACATCACTTTCACTCCAGCATGATATATTTCCCACGCTTGAGCTGTGAGTTTGATTTCCAGTAGAATTTGGTTAGTCGCTTGGATTCCTGCCATCGATGAGTCTGCATGCTCCTGCGGTCCAAAACTGCGTGCTTTGGGTAGCTTGAATTGCATTGTAGAATGGTTTATGAAGTTTGCCAAGAGTGTCATTGCATAACCATCTCATAAATCCATCCATCGAAGTAGTGATGCCATTGCTTTATGGTTTCCACCATAGCCAAGATCGCCCAATGGTAAATTTTGTAGTTAGATTTGGGACATCAGCTTTATTGAGAGTAGATCTTAACCTGACTGACAATCCAGAATCAGTCGTACACGTTTTGAATCCCAGGAATTGCACAGCTGCTTGCATCAGTCTACTGATTAATCGGCTACACCTGATCAAAATGCTTCAAAATGGGTACATTAGTGATAACTCTTTTGGACTTCCAGAGTACATGTTTGGCATCCTGACTCAATTCTCAGTTGAGGTGATTAGATATCCTGGAAGTCTCTGCTCTGTACAGTTGGTCTGATATTGGTGATGTTACCATTATGTATCACATGATCGACCACTGGTTGAGGTTAGTCATTACGACAAATACTTGCATGACCTCAATGGATTCCACAGTTGGCCCATCCTCGATTGTTAAAACATGGTGTGACCCCAACACTAGCTCATTGATGCGAATGACATTTCCGAGATAACTGACCTTGCAGAGTCCACAATGACACGTTTATGCTGTGAAATAGAGACAGATTTCTCCCTATTGCTCCAGCACTTTCAGTACCTGCTAGCTCCATCTTATTGGTCAAGTAGATCAGTATAGCATCAAGGTAGCAAACACTAAAGTCCTCAATGTAAGGTCACAAACAGTCATTGAAATAAGATTTGAAGATAGCCGGTGCATCTGTCAATCTGAACAGCATGGCTTGGTACTCACACTAACTCTACCTGGTGCGATATGGGATTTTAAACTCATTGCCTTCCATGATTCAAATGAGGTAATACACCTTCCTGGGGTCTAGTTTCATAAAAATCTGAGCTCCATGCAGCCGGTCAAGAACCTGCGAGATCACTGGAAGAGTATATAGGTTTGTCTCCATGGCTTTATGAAGAGGTTGATAGTTCAGACACAGTCACAGTCTGCTATCCTTGTGCTTCACAATCAAGCTTGGTGCTGCCATGGGCAATCATAATTGCTGCATGAACACATTGGCAAAACTCGTTTCAATGAAGACATTGAGAGTTTTCAACTTCAATCGCGAATTGTTGTAGATTTTGCCATATCATGAATTGAAGCCTTGTTGCAAACCAATCACATGGTCAATTGCCCAGTGCAGTGCATGAGTGTCTGCTCTATCTTTGCTGAATATGTCCACATAGTCTTTGTATTGCACAGGGATATGACCTCCATGATCAGAAGGTACAATACCCACTCCAGCATCTGGGCACAAGCCTGTATCTCCAACTTATGATTAAAGAAGAAGATTGGGAAAGGAAACCTCAGTCTTCCAAATCAAGCTGTTCCCCTAGAAATGAACTTAAGCACATCAATTCTGTGACCTCCCATTCTGACTAGGCCAGCCAGTAGCAGTCATTCAAGACTATGAGGATGCTCTTCTGCAGCAACTACCACTGCTGCTCCCTGCTAGCTCATCCAGCACATGGGTTCCAAGTCTCAATTTCACCTGCATCATACAAAGTGGTGAAGACTATAGTCGCTCCGAACATTCCACTGCATTCTCTGATCGATGCTGACATTGTTTTGATACTCTTATCACCAGCTTTGAGATCGTTGAATGCAGTTGTTTCAAGTAGTACAATGTCCGGAGTTGGACTATCCTCACCACTCTCCCATTATTGTATATCTCCATCCATAGAGATTGCTCCAGTCGAGTCAATTGCTGTCATACTTCTGCCAATATGAGGGAGCAGTATGTTTGTACTTTTGTCATCCAGACCTTTGTACCACTACACTATTATACCTGATTTGCATACCTCCCCTTGGCTACTTGGGGTATTTAAAGAAGTTAATTGACCAGTAGACCAATCAATCATCAGCTTGTATGTCTTGAACTGAGGTATTCTTAGTACTAGGTAGTATACACTCATCTGGACAATCAGTTTGTCTGGTTCCTGGAGCAGGGCTACATGAAGAATTTATTGCAGTCTCATCGCTATCTTGAAGATATCTCTGGTATGGAAAATCGCCTATCTGTTGACGTTTTGATTTTTTGTTTGTTTTTGTTTGTTTTAATCATACTGTATTCACTCTAATTGGAGTATGACACCCCCATGATCCATGTACTAGTTCATCCATCTGCTCTTGCTAAGCCAGTGTAATGGCACAGCTGCACATCATGTGTTCAGGGCCGGGTAACCCCTCCTTTATCTATTGTTGGCTTCCCATTATCCTTAGATCTCTAACAATAATCTAACCATAACTTACCATTATACTACTGTACAATGTTGACATCCACGTTTGAAACTGTATCTACTCACATACCTTCATAGTATGAGGTGATACACTGGCATATGATGTTACACTATTATCACTCTTACTATTTGAGATACATTTTGCATATGGAAGTTCATGATATGCCCCTTTGCTACTTGTCTCCACATGCAAATTATGTGCAACATACCATACAGATTTGACAGCACTGATTGCATCAGCAAAGTGACTTGATATGTCTATTCAAATGAGGTGAATGATAACAGATGATTTCATGTGAATTCCTGTGTCTAATGGTCCCGAGATGGGTTAGGACACGGATAAATGAGCAATTATATGGACTCGAGATCTTTGCATTGCAGATGCAAAGCAGCATGAATTGTCCATCCAATTGAGACTGATGGTAGCAGAGATGATTCCAAGTTGATTCCAGATGCCAGCTGCCCAGGGGATGTGTCAGCAACCAAGTCAGTCAAAGTAAATTAAGATGAATTCATCATACCAGAACTTGGAGGTTATCAATCATGGCATCGAAAACGTATGATATGTTACCATCCAACTGAGTCAATTGCCAATTACAGGAACAATTCCAGTGCCTGTATGCTACCAAGTGTCGCATCACCAGCAACACCACAGCTGCTCACACATTCGCCATTAATGATAGTCAATTTGGGATAATTGGTCGATCACCATGAGCAAGTGCACCTATAGAGAATTCAGGTGGCTTTACGTGATATGCACAATTCATGTCAGGCAGTGCCACTAATCGCTGTTCCATCTTAACATACTGTCCTCAAGACTTGATGAAGTTATCTACATTATGTATGCTGTGAGGAGTGTCAGCAGCAGCAATGCAGTGATACCACTGTAATTACCGATATCTTTCGTTTACCAACAGGCAATGTTCAAGATACTGGCACAGCAATCACACATTGTCTGACAGGTATGAGTTGGAAGCGTAATCAATCGACCATCGAATGGTCTGAAGTGGCCAACAGACAAGATTCTGAATGACTGTTTTCAATTCTCACAATTGGCAGCTGATTGGATGAGTGAATCAGAGTTGGGAGGAGAGAAAGCCATCTGCACCAACAATATTCTATTTGGTCAAACAAGTCAACAAAAGCTGATCACCAATGAGTGTATAGGGAAGTGCACATATGATGTCACATAAAGAGGGATAGTAGGAATGAAATGGAGAGCACGTTGCATTGTAGCAGGGATTCAGAGAATCCACTGGGTAACTGGAGGATGAACCGTCTGGGCACTTTCAGGAGACCAGCCGATTCACCATGTACTTATGGTGTGTGGGGATTCAATTGATGTAATGTATCCCCATTGGGGAATGGGCGTTTTTTGGTTGTTAGACAGCTCCAATTGGGTAAGGCAAGGAAGTATTGGTTGTCAGACAGTCCCAATTGGGTGTAACAAGAATGTGACTCACTGAGTGAGCTTATTTGTACAATGTGGTTGCAGCTGCATTGGACACACTGTGTGAGCTGGTGACTGATAGGAGTTGACTTGGTACCAGTCCAGATATCTGAGCATCACCTTGCTAAGCATTCAACTTGGAGGTCTGCAACCCTAGGGTAAACAGAAGTGGTGGCAGTAAACTGGGTACGCCATCAAGTATGCCCTGGGAATGTACCTCGATTATAGTGAGGGAGGAGGTGCATTCCAATGGTGGCTGTACTTTATATATTTGCATACTTGGAGCTACCCCTGTTGATAATCCTCTGGCCAGTGAGGAGGTCGATTGGACATTCTTTCTAAGAGTGGGGGATTGTACAGGGCTGCTGGGGGTGACCATAGAAAGCATCTCAACCAGTGAGATAAGCACCAGGTACTGGAAGGGTGAGCAAGAAGCAGTGGCAGCAGCTGCGAGAAGAGGCACCCAACATTATACTTGATTATGCATTTCCAGCTAACTGAGACACAAAATGAGACTCTGGATGGCGTTGCCTGACTTCATTGTGGCGAACAGTTCATTTCCTGCCTCCTGGTTATTCCTCCTCGCTGCTCCATATCATTTTACGAATTGAGAACTAACTGTTGCAGATGGATCCAGCACAACCTCAAAGATGGTGCCTATTGATAACAGAGGACATATCCTGACCATATATGGAGATTTCAGGGAGGTTTTCAACAAAGCTAAGCAGAGACACCTCCGCCGCATCAGTCTATTCATTATACAATTGATTTGGAGCCCAGCTACAATTGGCCATGTGGGCAGATTACAATTGAGTGGAGTTGATTTGAACAGAGTTCAGTTGAGTGGAGTTGAGTTGACCAGGGTTCAGTCGAGTTGAGTAGAGCAGTATTGCTGCAGTTGGGTGGATTAACATCATGTGCTCACGATGCCAGATCATGGATTTTATCTTAAAGATTACATGCCACATGGACAGATCAATGGGTGGGTATTGTCTGATGATGGAAGATTTGTCCCCAGATGGATAATAGAACTCTGGTGGAGAGTCAGTGGATGACAGACATCATGGAGATCGCTCATGATGTGCTTTTGAGAGCTTCTAGTGCTACAGGCGAAGACAGGGTATGCGGCCCATACAGGTGCAGTGATTTACATGGTGGAAACAAATGGCGGAAGCCACATGGACCCCGACCAGATAGATCGTGGATGCAGATTGAAGGCTGCCGGAAATGTATTTTGATCGGGGATGGATTGGAGTGGAAGATAAACTGCAGCCGGGGATGGATTGCAGCCAGAGATTGATGAAAAGCGATGGATCATGTCCAGAAAAAGATTAGCGGCCATTGAGGGATTCTGGCTGGACATGGATGACAAGCAATGGATTGCAACTGGATTTGGATCATGACCGGATATGGATGGATGACACGAGGGGAACAACAGGAGAGGGATCTCAATAGTTGGATCACCTGAGGCGGAAGACAATCACTCTCCTTTGCTATTTGAAGCTAAGATGTTACAATCAAGCTCAGATATGCAGACAATGGATGTACCAGCAGCATGGCTCCACCATGTACCATACTGAGCACTACTCAGGGCTCTAATCAGGGCTATATTCAGAGATACCAAATTGAACAGCGATATAACTGAATTACAATGCTGAACATGATTCCAACACAGTCTCAACAATCCTGACACATACCGCTGCTACCAGATATCAACTTCAGAATCAAGCCTTACAGACCAGTTTCGCACTGGATAAAGCGATAAAGGATTGGTTGTGGGCGGAGCTACGAGGCACAAAAGGGCAATGACCATACCATGATCAACACAGACCTCTGCTGCAACCAATCACCTTAACAGATGTGAAGGGAGCAAATGCCTTGGAGTGTACTCGCTCCCAGAGAATCACAGCTGGAGATCACTCGATGAGGGTACTGCAGAAGAGATTACTAGCGCAGTCAACAACCGTATGCAGAAAAGAATAAACTGGTCAATATGGAGATAAAACAACAAGTAAACTCGGGAAATGACGGTATGGATACCTAGACAAGTACTAGGAAGTATTCCTGGAAAAGGAGCAGAAAACATACACTGAGGAATGCTGGCGAGAAATTGGAGATGCTATGTGCACCAAGCACTAGGAGGATGATCAGTGGAACTGAAATTGCACCAGAAAGACGATCAGATGTGAAGCGAGTTTGAACAATCCCAACCAAGTGGATATATGTCATCCAAAGCGGGTTAGAATGAGAAAGAATATGATCTCCCAAATGTACTCAATAGTCTACTAAACAGCATCATGAGAGACAGTCACCAAATTGCATCATGAGCGGATTGGGACAACTACTGCGAGATGCTGACTGAGAATAGCGACTAAGATTATGGCTGAATGACTCCATATTGCGGTTGAATACGAGGATTATTGGGAGCGCTCTACCAAAGGCACCATCTAGGATGTGTACCAAACGGCTTACCTAAATGAATGTCGTACAACCATACTCAAGGCCTTTAAGCCTGCTTGGTTGACGCTGAAGATGTATGAATATAACTACTGGCACCGTGTGAGAGCCACCAGCTGCAAGAGATGATGTCAGATATTCAGGCAGGCCTACAGAGCTGTGCACAATGGTCTGGAGAGCGCAAGCATGTTTGCACATATATGGAATGAATGACAATTTTATGTGAACCATATGAGATAGATACAAGTTAATATATGATTCACTATCACCAACAGCTATGATACGGAGAGTGGAAGTTACCATCTATGCCCAGAAGTGAAGCATACTTCACCCATGCAGGCTGAGTGCAACTGTGACTACACATGCAGCTTCCAAAGCAGCAACAATAATCACTGATAGGTTGAACCTGCATAGTTGTTCACAAGGGATTGGGAGAACTTGAGTGCTAGTGCACTTCAATATACATAGTGAGTATGACCAGATACTGGGATACTTACAAGTTAGATATACCGATGCACTGGCTGATGGCAATGGTGATGACAAAGGCAATGGCAATGGCAATGGCAATGGTGATGATGAGCAGCGAGTGGAAGCCACCTGCATTGCTGCAGAGTCAGAATGATGCACATAATATGACTGGCGGTTTCACCAAGATTACTCTGACAAGTTCTGACAATACCCTACTCTGAGATAAGAGTGTTTAGTGCGGAATAGGATGGTCCGATGCCTGACAGATCCAAAAGTGGTCTTACAGAGGACAGTGTCGCTTGGAATGTACCTTTGTTGTCATCTCATTCACTTGTCTCGACTATTGTTCTTCTTTGGATTGCGGCCCAGTACATCTGGCATTGGCATGGGTTTTTACCTCCTCTGCAGATAAGTCGAGTGCAGGTGAAGTCTCCCTGTGTGCCAGATCTGCTGAATTGCAACCGTATGGTACTGATCAGTTGTGGCACATATGGATTCGGATAATTGCCTATGTTGAACTGTTGTTTGATCATTTCCTTTTCTTTCCTACTCTTGTTCAGGTTAATACAGCCCAGGGGGGTTTGAATTCAAAGAAGGGGATGATGTAACGGCATGGCTGCATGTGGTGGGTCCAGGGCCCAGCAAAATCAGCTGTATATATAATCGGCTCACTATGAGCTTTAGATCTGTAGTGATAATCTTACCTTCACTTCCCAGGACTCTACACTACAATGTTCATATCCATGGTTGCAACCATATCTACTGATATACCCTCATACGAGGATATACACGGGCATATGCCTTCACAACCAGAAACCCAGAGAGGCAGTCAAGTGTTATGGTTGTTAACTATTCAATGAGTGCTGGCATCTCATACATTTGCCATATCCTGGAGCAATAAGGCTTTCAGGGAGCATGGCACATATTTATATTGGGAACTGGAATGTGGTACTTTTAGGTAGCCGGAAGCATATGCCATTTCATTCTGACTTCCACGTTTCATAATACTCAGGCAAGATCCAATTCGTGGGAGTGTATTTATCATCCATGTTCAAGGTTCAATTGTTGGGCTTCAGTGATTCTGCTGACTTGGATACGCATGGTCAGAAGTAGTGTTTCTCGCCACCATGTTGACTTGATTCTCCTAACAGATGTTACCATTGACGAGAAAGCTGCTGCTGAGGCTTCTTGTCATCTCACTTGAACACAAAATGTGCAGCTTGATTGAAAGCTCGTCAGTGCTGTCAAATTTTCGATTCTTTGGTGGAAAATGCTTAATCCGAGACTTGAATCTTTGCCATAGTACTCTCGAAGCGATTGTATAGAGATACTTGCTGTCCTGTGCGCACAATGCTGCTATGCTCCAATTTTGTTTAATACAATTGGTATATACTCCCCCCTGTTGCTTCACTTCATAGAGCAAGTCAGTCATACAATGCTTTGCTGTTGTGAGTTGCTAGTTCTTATCATCATCTGCACTACTATCAAGAAAATATGAAATGCATCTAAACAGGACTTAGTTACTCTATGTACATCTCACAGACACTCCACAGCATTGGTCATGGATTTCAATCACTGAGCCAGGCCTGGATGATAGTTCCATGACCTGAGAAGACATGCTGTGTGTATGACATTGTTGGAATCTCTGCAGCAGAATGAGTGTATGTGGCATTGGACATTAGACAGTAATGTGTCAAGGATGGTAGAAAGTTCATTTGCTGCACTGTGGTACCATTCTGGATGGCTAGCATCAAAGATGTTTCGTTTCGTTGCTTTTGGATCAATCCATTCTCAGCAGTATTCGCAGATTGCTTCCATTGGCGAGACACTTTGTACAGATTGAATAGTATTCAGATTGATGGCATTGTTGATCATCTCTCACTGTTTGTCCAACATAAGTTCCAAGGCAAGAATTTCAGATTGTGTGGTATGGTACAACTCAGGCTTGCTCTAGCTGTCACTCAGATTGTTGCTCCGACCATCATCTATGTCCACTGTGGTTTTGTCATTGCCAAGGTGATGCTCATAGTGGATTGCATTCTGCTGAAGTGCAAAGACTGGTCTGGTAAGAACTGGAGTAACTCAGCTGGGAGGAGATCAAAAGCATTCCTTTCTCAAATATATACTGGCCAGGTGCAATTGACTTCCGGTAGCATTCTTAGATGGCATTGTAGACAATTGACAATAAATGACCATGCAGGCTATTTGTTTCTCTTGTTGGTGTCAATTTTTGACAACTGGGGTAAACCTTGTGCATTCTCGTAAGCAAATCATATTCAATAATTGACAAATGACATGCTCTGTATTTGCACATATACTTACACTTGACCATAGATGTATGTGATAGTGCTATGGTTGCTCATGAGAGTGAGTGAGTATAATTGGAAACATAAGTATTCAAATTGTTGCTACAAATCTAAGTGCCATAGTGACAACCTGTATTCACTGATGGTTACTCACCCTCAGGTCACATGTTGCTATTACAGCTGGGCAGTGCAGTTTATAGCAGTCTTTGATTATCTTGCGAAGCTCAGTACAACTCGCATTAGTACAGCAGAAGCCCTTTGATTAACTATTCTCAGTCAGTATGACCAAAGTCTGTCAATTTTACAGATATTAAGATTATGTAGCTTCAAATCCAGTTTAAGGTCCAGGAGTATCCAAATGTATGCTTCAATTATCTTGCAGATATTGGCAAGCTGCAACATGGCAGGCAAATGTCATGTAATGTCAGTGACTCAATAGCAGAGACTCAATTTTGGATACTCATTATTTGAGTAAAATTGATTAATGTAGTAATCCATCAGAACTACACATCACACCTTCATAAACAATTCGATGTTCGTATGCCCAACGGACCATGGATTTGATGGGTCTGCCATTCCTGCACGACTTCAATGCCTTCTGTTCACTCTGACTGACTGCTCACAGCAACTATGTCCTGGGTAGTCCTATCCAGTATTAGAGACACTTAGTCTTTAAATCCGTTATGAAATCTGGTAGACTATCAGCTTATGAGTTGTAGTTGTGGCATAATAATGGATATTTAGTGAATATGAGATTTGATAGGTGTGATCAAGAAAATATTAATTAATCTGAGCGAATATTTGAAGACTGGCTGTGTTATGATTGTTTATACTAACCAGTATACATACTCGGACTTTTACTTGACAGGATGACCACTTTAATACATATTGTCACTCTGATACAAAATTACATGTCAATTTTGGTGAGGATGCTATGCAGACTAAATTGAGAATAATCTGATAAAGCAACATGCTAGTTAACAGAAACTGGTTATAGCGGTACTTGCAAAAATATTGGTAGTTGTGTCAACAGCTAAAAACAGTAAAGCTGAGATGGCAGTAAGAGTTTGATTCTATCAAACTGTCACGGCTCGAGTTCTGAATGGTACTTACGAATCGTATCGGGTGTGTGGTAGGAAGTAGTGTTACGCAAAGGTGGAGATGTGTATGGATGTGGGAATGGAGTGCGGTTGTTGTGAGATGGTGGCGGTAGAATTTGTTACGATGAAGAAGTGGTTTGAGGTATTGCGACGTTAGACGATGTGGTATGGTTGTGTTGATAACTAGTTATGTTGGTGGTGTGTAAGATCGTGGGCATATATTCAGATGGTACATCGGAGCATGAGGACTGATTCGAGGGTGGCAGACGAAGTGTATATAATGATAGATTCTTTCGTGTTGGAGGATTTCTTTTTCTTCTCACTTTACTCGGTTTCATGTATAGCAAAGCAAGCATGAATTTGAAACAGCTCTGCCTCTTGTCTTGTCTTGATTTCTTCGATACGAACTTCGAAGCACCTTGTCCCGATTATGATATTACATTACTGTTACCAATCTCACCACTGCCCGACCCCACTCATTACACTAGAACGAGTCCCTTACAACGTACCTGATCTTCGATGTACTGTCAAAATTGTTTGACTCCCTGTTTTGATCATGTTTGGTATTACTGTGAAGTCACCGACAGTTATATCTTGATTTGCTACCTGAGTAGCCACGATCTTGCGAATTCAGATGTGGCTGCATTCTTCGAATGGCTGAAAGTACTGTAATATACCTTGCTCTGTTACCTGCTGGGTATATTTCTGACCCAACCACCGGTGGTTTCACGTTTGCAATGATTTCGTTGACAAGCTACCAAGACTTATTGGATTTGATATCCATTACGACCCATATTGATCCCCATAATTTGATGTAACAGTACGACAGAATTGTACTTCATGAACGAACCGGTTTGATTTTGCCGCAACTCATTGTGCCCATTCCGAACACAAACTTTTGAATGCCTTCGAGAGTATCGAAGGATCATTGAACATTGAGGTAGACGTTCTCACTCTACCAGCTTATTTTTGGGAACAGTTAGATGTTCCCTCCCCTTGGAACACTTATTGGACAGAAGCCACCGCATATGGAGGAGGCTTGGATCTCCACCATTCGGTGTTTGGAAACAGTTGGACTCATTATTGGGAAGCTTACACTGGGTTTGATTGTGACCCTGAGTTACCTTGCGAGTGTGAAGAACATAACTGTTTAGGAACACACTTGACAAAAGGTCTGGGCCAGCAGCAGCAGCAACAGTGTAACCTCTGCTGATTCCGCTGATTGTTATTGAACCCCTGACCCATCAGCAACAACTCTAGTTTCCGTCAGAAACACCCGGGTGTTCCAGACGGCTCTGACGGCTCTGACGGAACCTCATACCCTGTGACAGAGAATTACACTCTACCCGTCACCCAGGCGACGGCTCGTGTTGCATAGCATCAGCGAAATGTATTTTAGTCACTGGAAGCCTCCAGGAGTGTCTGAGAGGATGTGGAGTGTAAACTTAGATGCATCAATTTTAGGAGTGTCAGACCCTAGGAGGGCATTCCTGCCGGCCTTCAGAGTAACTGGGAGCGCCAACGACAAGGCTGGGTGCGCTGACGACAAGGCTGGGTGCGCCGAAGACAAGCCTCAGAGCGCCGACGACAAGCCTCGGAGCACCTGGGAGCACCGGCGACAAACCTTGGAGCGCCAGCGACATGTCTGGGATCACCTCGAATCACAGTCATGTATTCAGTTTGTATTCTCATCTATGTATCTATGTATCTATATAGCTACCCATCTACACACGGTATATCTGGACTGGTTGCAGGCGGTGCTTGAGAGCAATTTCAGGTGCACCTAAAAATGACATTCGAGTGAACTCAGAGATATACTCCGAGGCTGTGACCGAGCGAGTTTGGAGATGCACTTGGAGGCAGTAATCGAGCATATTTGGAGATACACTTCGAGGTAGTGATCGAGTGAACTTAGAGATGCACTCCGAGATTGCGATTGAGCGAGTTTGGAGATGCACTTGGAGGCCATGCTTGTCCGAACTTGCAGGCCGTAATCGAGCCAGTTGGGAGATACAGTTGGAGGCCGTGATCGAGCGAGTTTCGAGATGCACTTGGAGGCCATGATGCAGTGTGATTGGAGATGCACTTGGAGGCCGTGATCGAGCGCGATTGGATGAGTACTTGGAGGCGGTCGATGGACGGTGCACCGGGTGATGAGACTCTATTCATCAGTTAGTTAACTCGCAACCATGGGAATGTGACAATGTGACTTTACCTTTGAGCTCTCATGGAGAGCTGGTTGATGGCGGTCGATCGTGAAGGGAGGTACGCTGGGAGCTGAAGCTACTTTCAGGGGTCAACTCGTAATCATGAGAATGAAGGGAAGACAAACAATCCTGGGTGGATGCTGTACTCGGTGTATGCAGTACTCGGTGTCAACTCATGATCATGTCATGGAGAGATAGAGTGGGATGACTTAACTTTGTGTTCTGCGATGATGGGTGAGTTGTGGATGAGGAAGAGAGAGATGGGGGATGAAGATGAGAATGATATGGAGGATACGAGCGGATATGAGAAATCAGTGGTATGACCTGCCTGATTGGGTTGCGAAGACCACGTATCAGTGTGAGTTCGCGCCGGATCGGGACTCGTACCTGCCGCATTGGGAATGGTCAATTGACTTGCACACGAAATTCTCTAAGTCCCAGTTTCTCATGGTGATTTCCCCCGATCTCTCACATTCTTGTGCTCAACTCTACCATCACCTAAGAACATGAAGTTAAGTCATCCCTCTCTATCTCTCCATGCCATGATCATGAGTTAACACAGAGTACACCATACACCAAGTACAGCATCATCCCAAGATCGACAGTCTCCCGCTCCCAGCCAGTTTCTCATCTCTCAGCGGATGTTGTACTCAACTCTCTACATTCCCACAATTACAAGTTAACCAATGAATAGAGTCTCAGCTGCTGTCGCGCCTCCCTCCAAATCGACCGCCTCCAAGTACTCCTCCAATCTCGCTCGATCATAGTCTGCAAGTGCCTCTGCAAACTCGCTCAGTCACAGCCTCAGAGTGCATCTCCAAACTCGATTGGTCACGGCCTCCAAGTGCATCTTCTGAGTTAACTCGACCTTGGCCTCCAAGTGCATCTCCAAACTCGCTGGATCCTGGCCTCCAAGTGCATCTCTCAGTTCATTCGCTCTCCGTCTCCAAGTGCATCTCAAACACGCTCGATCAAGTACATCATCAAGGAGAGACGGTGGTTGTTCAGAGATTCAGGGGTAACGGAGGTGGACAGAGTGACGGGGAGTATATATTTGGCAGACCCCGGAGTAGATAGACATCATCTCATTTCCATCTCCTCTTATCATCCAATGAAAATTCACACTCTATCTTTCCCAACTTTTGGTCTCACTCGCTCTGTACGAGATTTCGTGGATCCTCACGGCCTGGTAGTATCTTATCTTCTAACCATTATACGCTCCTCGAGCTTAATGTAGAAGGAATGCGAGGTGAGATTTTTGCAGCGTCAACCATTGCATTGCAATCCCGATGCAAGCATGTACCCAATGAACCCATTCCGACGTATGGTGACAGTTGGCCACAACGCCAGAGTGTTTGTTTGCAATAGGAGACCGACAGAGCGGGAAGAAACAGCGAAACAGCAATCGGAGGGCGTTATGTGATGTGATGCGTGATCTTGACTCCGGGCGCGGAGCAATCCGCCACCGCGGTGTCTCTGATGGCTCTGACGGAGCGCGTCCACTCTGACGGAGCCATTCCGCCCGCACGGAAATGATTTTTGCTGATGCTCCCATTACCTCGGAAATTGATGCATATAATTGGCACTGCTAGAGGTGCTTGATTCGTTGCGATGTCAATATTGGAAAGGCACGATTGGGTAGCTCTGGTGTCTGCGGACTACCAGGCCATTATAGGAGGAATTGTCAACAGGAACCTGCTGGAGATCGATATTGGGGAGAGATAAAGATTGCAGGAAGAAGCAAGCGAGGTGCTGAGGAGAGTGGAGAATACCAAACCCACTGCCATGATACAGAGGGTGTGCAATCACCCCGCACAGATGATCGCATTACAGACACAGATCACGGATATGCATTCACGACAGATGCTGCCTCCACAGTGCGACCATTCGATGTTCGAGCAACAACTGGAGACATTGAGATAGGGGCTGGCAGAAGCCAGGAGCAGCCCGAGAGTGGGGGGAACAAACAGAGAACTACGACAGGTGTTGGACGACATGATACAGGACACCAGACAATTGGGCGAAGAAGTCCGAGCTCTGAGGATGCAGTTAGGGAATGCTCTATCTTATACGGCCCGGGCAGCACCGACTCCCCCCCAGTAACTCAAGGACCGAGGAAAGCAATTTCCCGATTGCCCAGACTTTTCAGGGTCGGATCGCACTCAGTTGAGAGGCTGGCTTGCTGAACGCTGGTTGGTCATACAACAAACGTCCGCCAGCATTCCTGACAAACAGTCAAAGATGCGGTACACATTCAACCACCTGAGAGGAATATCCTTAGGCCAGATTTTGCCACACGTCTGGGAGAACGGGATAATAGGGCTCGAAGACCTGCCATGTTATATATAACTCCTGGATGCAGCTTGTGGGGACCACGATTGGGTAGCCACCGCGGAACGGAAGATGCGGGAAATTTAACAAATGAACCGCGAGTTCTCTCAGTATTACGCTGAGTTTCAAGTTATTGGTGCACATTTGGACTGGAATAACTCAGCCATGCAGAATACCTTACAAATGGGGCTGTCCGAAGACATTACGGACTCCTTTACATATAGCGATATGCTGGAGGAACTTCCTGCCTTTGTAACAATGGATCAGAAGCGGGATAATTATATCCAACAACGACGTGTAGAACAGGCGTCACAGAATACGGGTGGAGGGCCAGGTTTCACCTCCTCCTGTAGACCTTTGGCCCTTCAAAGGATCACGCCAGAGTTTCCGCTGGGGCAGTGGCTGGATATAGCAGACCAGGATTTGTGGATCATAACGCAGGCGGAAGGAGGATCTCTGTGGAAGAAAGGGCAAAGAGGTTTACAGATGGGAGGTGTTTGTACAGTGGAGGGTTCAACCACAGGGCAGTGGAGTGAGCGGCGAGGAAATAGGCTTGGACGTTTAAGGCGGCTGGAGGGGAGGGAAAAGCAGTAGGAACTGGGACAGGTTCCGAGGAATTGGAAAAAGATTAGCTCAACCCAAGCAGGATGGCGCTTCCGTTGACAAAAAAAGTTTTGTTTTAAATGCTTTAAAATGGTTTGGGATTTCGCGTCTTTCAGTTAGCAAGGTGGAGGTATTGGAAGGATCATTGGAAGAGAAACATTCAGTTATAACCTGTACATTGACTGTGAATAACTAGGAGATACCTACACATGTGCTGATCGATTGGGGGGTTACGTGCATTGAATTTATGGATTAAGAGTTTGCTCGCCATCTTCAAATACCACTTCAAGAATTGTTAGAGAGACGATAAGTCGAGGTTATTGACAGAAGACCTATAGAGTCTGGGGATATTTCGCACGTTACTAAAGTAGGAATGACGATTGAAGATTATATGGAACAGTTATCTGTATTCGTTATAAAGTTAGGACATTATTCAATTGTTCTTTGGATCCCCTGGTTATGACTACTTGAGGTTGCAGTACAATTTGCATTTAATATGGTTATGTTCGGATCCCGGTATTGCACGAGACATCGCCATGACACACCCAGTACGGTACACGGAGTCATGGAGGGACTTCCGCAACCAGGGTATTCTCCGAGTAAAGGAATATTCGAACCACGAATATGCCCACAACAACCATTGCGAGGAAATATTGTTATGCTTAATCGGTGTTTGTTCTTTAGAACAGGAAGGAAGGGGAAGCTTAGGGTGTTCAAAGCATCTCTTTACGATATTAATAAGGCCATTGAACCCAATGAGCTAAAGGAATGCCCATTGGAACAACTTGTTCCGAAAGAGTATCATGGATTTCTCCCATTATTCAATCTGGTTTCAGCTGACTGATTGCCACCTTATCGACCCGGCATTGATCATGAAGTACGTTTGAAGGACAGAGAAATTTCCACGTCGGGTCCATTGTATTCAATGTCATTAATCAAATTGGTAGTTTTAAAGGAGTGGCTCGAGGAGAATATGTCGAAAGGGACTATCAGATAATGGTCATTACCATATGCAGCACCGTTATTATTATTCGCAAAGACACCAGTCAGTGGTTTAGGATTATGTATTGATTATAGTGATATCAATAGCAAAACAATACAGATTCGATACCCACTCCCCCTGATCAAAGAAACACTGAATCTTGTAGGGAAAGCTTGGATATATATAAAACTGGACGTATGAGGAGCCTATAATTTATTTCGAGTTGAAGAAGGGGATGAGCGTAAATTGGCCTCCCGGACAAGTTATGGGCTGTTCGAACCTACTGTAATGTAATTCAGAAGGATAAATGCACCAGCATATGTTCAGGGATATATTAACAATGCCATTCGAGAAGCATTGGATGATGTTTTGATATATCGCCATTCGGAAGAGGAACATGAGGGTCACATTAGGTGGATCTTTCAATCATTGCTGGAGGCAGGATTATATTTGAAACCAGAAAAGTGCGGGTTTTACAAAGATACTGTGAAATATCTATGATTGATTATATCAACAAAGGGAATTTCTATGGATGGGGATAGAGTGGAGACCGTACAGAAATGGAGTCGAGAAAAGTTGACTGCAAATGGGAGGCTCAATATCCTGTGTGAAGTACAACAGTCTTTTGGATTTTGCAATTATTATCGAAGATTTGTGTCTAAGTATTCCGAGAAAGCGGAACCATTGATGAGGCCAATTAAACAGGATGACCCAATTGTTTGGGAGTCCGAGCAACAGCTTGCATTTGAAACAATGGTAACTGCCTTTACGATGGCACCAGTCCTTCGACATTTCAATCATGATAGAGAATTTATGAGTGAAATAGATGCCATTTATTATGTATCCGCCAGGGTGTTATTAAAGTATGATGGCGATGGAGTGTTACACCCTGGGGCATATTCTGCAAAGAAGCATTCACCGGCCGAGTGCAATTATGAAATATACAATAAGGAGCATATGGCAATTATCAAGGCACTCGAGGAATGGTGATCTGAATTTGAAGGGGCTGCCTATCCCCTTAAATTGATAACTGACCATAAGAACCTCCAGTATTTTATGACAAAGAAGCTTTCAAATCGATGATAGGGATGATGGTTGGAGTTTTTAACCAGGTTCGACTACGAGATAGTCTATTAACCAGGTAAGTTGAATGGGAAGGCAGATGCTTTCACGAGGTGGCCGGGAGACCGCCCTGAGGGGAGGGAAGAAAGACTTAAAAATAGGAAACCGGTGGTTCTAACACTGCAGATCCTACCAGAACAATTGCGTTTGTGGGCAGACAGCCTGCCCACTCAGGGCTGTCCTTCTATTTCCAATCGTATGACCAAGGCATCTGAAATTGACCCGCTACAAGGAAAGATACTGGAAGCAATTCGAATGAATAGTGGGTTACAGGAGATTACTATTGCGGAATGCATAGAGGAGGAAGGATGGATCTGATCCAGAGGGAATATATATGTACTAGAGGATGATGAGTTACGCCTACGTATTATACAGAACAACCACGATATAGCGCAACCAGGACATCTGGGACGGGCGAAGACATTTGACCTTTTCGACCGAAAGTATTATTCGAAGGAAATGTGGAAAGATGTTGACCAGTATGTACGGAACAGCCATAGTTGTCAAAGGTCACGGAGTTGCCGACATTCGACGATTGGAGTCCTTCGACCGTGACCGGTCCCTGAGAAACCATGGGAAGATAGTTTGATGCATTTCGTGGTAGGACTTCCAGAATGTGAAGGGTTTGATGCTGTTTGGGTGGTAGTAGATAGACTCTCCAAGATGCGACATTTTATTCCCTGCCATACGACTATAGATGCCCTGGGACTAGCAAAATGATTTCTGAACAAAGTGGTATGTCTCCATGGACTCCCATTGACGATTGTTTCGGATCGAGGGCCAGAGTTTGCGTCAACGTTGTGGCGACAGCTATGCAGTCGGTTGGGGATTGATTGAAGAATGTTGGCAGCTTTTCATCCACAGACGGATGGATAGACAGAACGAATAAATGCCAGTATGGAACAATATCTTCGAGTGTTTGTGAAGCATCAGCAGGTTGATTGGGTTAAGTGGCGCCCGCTGGCTCAGTTTGCTGCTGATAACGGATTGTCCCAGAAAACAACATGTACTCCATTCTTTGTAGTGTAGGGTACGGACCCCCGGATGTCATTTGCAGGAGAATCAACGAGGGACCGAGATTGATGACGGATTGGTCCCGGTGAGATCCGGGCAAAGATGCACTCAATCCATGAGCACCTCCGAGTGGAAATGAGACTGAGTCAAGCGATGCAGGAGGAAAAAGAAAATTGTGCACGAATTCCTGCACCGAATATCCAGAAGTGTTCTCAGGTATGGTTGGATGTTAAACATATTCGGACTACAAGGCCAACATGGAAACTCCATTGTGAATCGCTGGGCCCCTTCATAGTTGTTCGTCGGGTGTCCCCATACGCTTATGCTTGGAACTACCTGCGTCAATATGGTTTCATCGAGTGCAACCCATTTCGCTTTTGGACCCCATGGTGGATTACCCTCTCAAAGGAGAACGAATTGATCCACCACCCCCGGTTGATGTTGAGGGTGAGGAAGAGTATCAATTTTCGACTGTTGAAAATAGTTGGATGTATCGAAACCAGTTGCAATATCTAAAACGTTGGACTGAGTACATATTCTTGACATGGGAACCTGCTAAGTTCGTGGATGGGTTAAAAGCGGTTGGGGAATTTCATCAATGTTATCCCAGGTAGCAAGGACCATTGGAGAATGTTCTCGGAGGACCTCGAACCTAGGAGGGGGATACTGTCACCACTCGAGTTATGAATGGTACTTAGGAATAGTATCGGGTGTGTGGTAGGAAATAGTGTTACAGAATGGTGGAGATGTTGATGGATGCGGCAATGGCATTGGGATGTTGCGAGATGGTGGCAGTATAATTTGGTACAATAAAGAAGGAGATTGAGGTGTTGCGACGTTGGACGATGTGGCATGGTTGTGTTGATAACGAGTTATGTTGGCGGTGGGTAAGATCATGGGGATATATTCGGATGGTAAATCGGAGCATGAGGAATGATTCAAGTGTGGCAGACGAACTGTATATAAACAGCGGTTGTTTGGTGTTGGAGGATTTCCTTTTCTTCTCTCTTTACTCGTTCTCTTGCACAGCGAAGCAAGCACGACTTTCAAACAGCTCTGACTGTTGACTTGTCTTCATATCTTCGATACGAACTTCGAAGCGCCTTTTCCCGATTACGATATTTTATTACTATTACCATTATCACCCACGCCCAACCTCGCCTGTTAAACAAAGTGCTAATCAGTTTACGTCCAAAATATCTTCATATACTATTTCATGCAGGGAAACCGAAAATGGTGCTTAGATGTAGAACTTCGCAGCATTTGGCGCAAGGAAATAATAGAGGCTTAAAATTGTATACCCCAAGTCTTATAATAGTGTATAGTACACAAACATTACAATACTAGGCTAGTGTACAAGTCCATTTATCAGAGGCTGAAAACGCAGTATTGGAACATATGATGAAATCCTCACTGCGATTATTTCCAGGTGCTACTGGCACTTATTTATTACTTTTTACCTTTGATAATGTAGTTCTTTATTTGCACTTTACATGGCCACATCTTTTCCAAAGTACATGATCACCCATGTTACTGAGGTGCAATACATGTACATCATTGACCAAATTATACCAAGCACTCTATTTCAGATTCGGTAGACCACAAACTATCAGATGTCATATCTGATATTGATAATATTATAGAAAGTCAGCAACCTGAGATGAAGAAAGGCTACAATGCAGAAGTACCAATTAGTAACACGGTACAAGTTCAGTCTTTGGAAGATGATGACTGGGGCCCTTTTGCCCTGTTTGCTAGATCCCAACAATCGCAACTTTGCTTTTCTATTGTGGATCCCGCTATATATTTAATAAAACTCAAACATAATCTCGCAGAAAGACTTATTGTTGCCAGCACCATCGCCAAATACCCATATCAGCTCTGTCTACTCATTGAAGGCTTCGATGAAATAAACAGTCTTGTATGCAGATAGAGGGAGAGTACTGCTACTATCGAAGTTAAAGCTACTCCATTCTGGTATTCAAATCCCATTGCAGTAGTATAATATATCCTAGCACATCTTCAATTTACTAATAATCTCCCATATATATCAGTTAAATCAATATATTCTAGTGGTGAATTTATATTATCTGACATGGGGATGGCAGATGAGTGGTGTAAAATGCAGGCAAGTTCTCTTGTATTGTGACAAAGATATTTTCTTATCCAATATTTATTGTATTTGGGTGAGTTAGAGTGTCAGAGAGAGCTTGTCAAAGCGTGTCAGTGAAAGCATGTCAGACCATATTGAAGCTAGCATAGCAGAGAGAGCAGATCAGAAAGAGTGTGTTGGAGTGTGTTAGTAAAAGTGTATAAGACAGAGCATGTGAGAAAGAACTGTCAGAGACTTTGAATGAGAGAATATATCTGAGAGGATTAGAGTCAGATGGTTAGAAGGAGCATGTTGGAGACTATGTCAGAGATAATTGAAGTAAGATTGTCTGAGATAGCATAATAGAGTTTTATTTAATCAGAGTGGGTACTGTATTGCAAGTGACAGTTCCAGTGTTGATGGGATTTCTCCAGATGTTTGAACCTTATTACTTATTGCTAATACATTCAATGAATCTTTACCAGATAGATCAACTATTGTTTGCAGTATACTTTGCAGTGACAAAACTATACTCTCTAAGCTAAGTGGTGACAAGGTAGCAAGGGCAGTTGATTTCTATATTGCAAAACTCACTAAGATAAAAGACAATCAGTTAAGAAAAATAGAATAATACTACTTAATTGCTGCCTGATATGTTCAACTGGACCTAAAACCCACACCAATAGATTCACCTCTTATATATCTATTGCAATGATATTGCATAATCTAGTACAGCATATGCAGAGCACCAATATTGATCTGTATGCAGATAATCACACTTGTGACATATTTCCCAAAATTGCATCAGTCCTTATGGATTACCCAGTGCGGTGCACTGTAACTAAGGTAGTGCTGGCACCATGGTACAGCAGTATTGCATCTGAAATTATAGATGGGGTATATGATTACAATGCTAAAGGTTTGAATCCCAGTGCCAGCACTCCAGTGTGAACTGGACAATGGATAGCAGGTGGGAATATCTGCCATATAACCAGCTTGCAAAGAGGCAAAGGGAATATGGAGCTCTGTCAAACTATTATTAAAGTGCATATAGTATTAATAAAATAAAAATAAAAAAATACAATAGCTATACCTATGGTTAAAAATTGTTGCTACCCTCAATGTGAAATATTTCTGGATCTCATATCTATATTTGCCCACTGGCCCAATTGTTGCTACTGTAGATATAATGTGTATTTTGCAATCAAGGCTGTTCAAGATGAGGGGCTGTGGGAGGTCATTGTCTGTTCAAATATTGTTGATATTATTATGAGTTGGAATTTATCAAGTTGAATTAGTATTAACCAGTTGCACCAGCTACTTACTGGGTTATTTAAATACAATGCCTGCGGATGGATTCTAGGTAGTTGTTGTTGTTCATTCAGGCTGTATTTACTCTACCAGGAGTATGACAGGCCCTTATCCCCCCTGGCCTCTGGGGGAGCCGGTTAGGTGGCTGGGCTCCAAACTACTACCCTTGGTGTAACGGGCGGGGTCGGACGTAGGTGTTATTGGTAACAATCAGGTGATATCGAGGCTAGACGAAGAGATTTGAGGTTAGTATTGAAAGATCAAGACAAGACAAGGTCAGAGCTGTTTCAAAGTCATAACTTGCTTTGCTATACAAGAGAACAAGTAAAGAGAGAAGAAAAGGGAACCCTCCAACATCCAATGACCTCTCTTTATATACAATCCCTCTGCCACCACCGAATCATTCCTCATGCCTCGATGTATCATCCGAATATCCAACCACGATCCTACACACCACCAACATAATCTCTTATCAACAAAGCCACACCACATCATCCGACATTGCAACACCTCAAACCACTTTCTTAGTGTTACATATTATACCGCCACCACTACACCACATTCCTGCAGGTTCCTCCACCTCTCCCAATATCTCTGGCTTGGCATAACACCAATTCCTTCCGTACACCCGAACTTATTCCTAACGACCATCATAGCCAATCAGTTGTAACCCGAACCGTGACAGAATCCCCCTCCTAGGTTCGAGGTCCTCCAACAACATTTTCCAGTGGTCCTGGCGTATTAGGATATTTTCGAAGAAATTCCCCTACTGGTTGCAGTCCGTCCATGAACTTTGCGGGATCCCAAGGTAAAGAATCATATCCACTCCAAGGTATCAGGTACTGTAACTGGTTTCGATACATTCAGCTATCCTCAACGCTTGAAACCTAATACTCCTCCTCACCATCAACTTCTACTGGAGGAGGTGGATAAATTTGTTGTCCATCAAGCTGATTATTCACTACCGGATCCAAATAGGAAACAGGATGTACTCGGTGGATTCATATTGACGTGGGTAAATCTATCCCATAAGCATATTGTGATACTTGACGAACAACCCTAAATGGACCCGATCACTTTCAAACCGACTGTCGCGTAGGTCTTGTAGTCCGAACATGTCGGGTGTCTAACCAACCTGGGGATCACTCCAGAATATTCCGGGCTGGAATGCGTCCTTTATTTGCCCCTTCATCCTGTACTGCCTGACTTCATCTCATTTCCACCGAGAGATGATCATGAATCTGCTGCATTGTAGTCTGAACCTGATCTTGATCGAACCTTCGATTATCCCATTGTTGTGTCGATTCTCCTGACAATGAGGTCCGACAATGCACACCCTGGCTGGCGAAGAAGGAGGTGCACTTGTTTGTTTCTGATGTCCCATTATGTGTGGCAAACTCGGCCATTGGTAGCCATTTCATCCAATCATCCTGCTGATGGTTAACAATCACCCAGAGACATTGCTCCATACTTGCATTTATTCTTTCAGTTTGGCCGTCTTTCTGACGATGAAATGCTGCCAACATCCTTCGATCTATCCCCAAACAGCTACACATATGACTCCAAACCTTCGGAGCAAACTGAGATCCCCTATCCGAGATAATTGTCAATGGGTGTCAATCAAAACATAAATCAGCAAAAAATATTTCGGTCCGGGCGCTATGGCTCCGTCGGAGTCGATGCACTCCATCAGAGGCGTCAGAGACACCCGGGTGGCGGATCACTCCGCGCCCGGCGTCAATACAACGCATCACGTTCCATATCGCCCTCTGATCGGTGTTTCACCTTTTCTTCTCGTTCGGTCGGTCTCCTATTTTGAATGATCACTCTGGCGTTGTGGCCAACTGTGACCATACGTCAGAATAGGTTTATTGGGTAAGCGTTTGCATTGGGATAGCAAGGCGATGGGTGACGCTGCGAAAATCTCTCCTCGCGTTCTTTCTACCCGCGAGCAAACTGCAATTCTCTCTTTACAGATTCTACACATCATTCTAAGTCGCTAGATCTATGTGGCTATTGACAATCCATCACTCGTTCCGTCCGTCTCCTGTCTTACTAGTACCAGCTATCTCTGGAATGATGTGTGCGCAGCCGACAATATTTCCCACGCTGAAAACTTGCAAAGCAACAGCTGCCAGTGCTCTTCTCACATGTACAATTTTCGAGATGGGATCCAAGTTACCTGAGTTTTCAGGTATTGTGGTGAGCACCAGGGCTAACCAGTACTCAACGAAAGCTCCATCCTCATTTAGGAGTTTGATGTTCAATAGTCGTTGCAGTTGGCATGGGATACGCCCATTGAGCGCACCATAACACCTCCCCGGGCGTTGGTTTACCCATACCCAGTCATTCTGTCAATCCCCTGTGCGCTAGCTCTGGCTTCCTGTGCATCGACACATCTACGATATACGTTAACCATCTAAACCCTCAACATGAACCTCAATACCATGGTAGATACAGAGCTGCATTGCGTGCTGTTGTTCATCCGATATATACCTTTTGTTACGACTCTTACGCTTGATAAACTCCCCCGTGCCGCTGTATATTGCCACGCGATGCGATGCGTCTTGTGTATTGTCGAGTAATGCTCTGAAGTCTTTGTTCGTATCGTCAGGATGCTTTCCATCACGGCGGATTTGGGGCCCCATGAATTCGGGCTTCGCATATCACTGAGAGGCCTGGGGGGCAGCCAGATCAGCACCGGAAGGGAGGACTTTGCAGGCGGCAGTGCTGTTCTCCCGACGCTGAGTGAGGGCTTGGAGATTGAGCTCTCTAATTTCGAAGCAGAGAATGCGACACTGAAAGGTGATTACTTGGGGCAGGTAGTTGAGATTCTGGTTGAAGGTGTTCCAACCGTCCTTGAGGTTCCTGTTATGTGCTTGTTCATGTCTCTCGGCAGAATACTGTTACAAGGCTCCGTATCAATGAATCTGTTCGACCCAATGAATCATCAAGTGGATCTTCGGAAAGTTGAAGTCGGCATCGAACTCCTTGGAATCATCTATCTTGTGGCTGATATAATCCCGGCAGGCAGTCATTTTGCGCCGGTTGTTGGACTGTGTCCAAGTTTCAGCATTTGTTTCCTCATCTACCTTTCACTTCTTCCCGAGTTCCGTTCTCAGGGCATTGGCTTTGGCCTTCGCCTTTTTGCCGGCTCGCCCAAGTAAGAAAACATCTTTGAAGGTGTGAACACGATGCAATGCGTCCTCCATGTAGCTCAAAGTTGCATCATTGTGAGATTTATATTGCGCATACATATAGAATTCTAACAATGCCCAGATGCACTCAATTGCGCGATTGAATACGGGACGCTGAGCGGGGCTTCCGACTCGTAGAGACTGGGTTACAACTGCAAGCAGGTACCGGCTCATTTCTTTCATCTCCTTCCCATTCCATTGAGAAACTTCCTCATATCACATATTTTTTGGTGTGAGGTTGTGGTAAGCAGGCACAGAGAACATTGTAATACCCACTCTCGACATTGTGATTTCGTTTGAAGGTGAGAGGCTGGAGTACCCGCCGGAGTACTTTGTTGAGCACATCTCGGTTTGTTTGCCGCTGCTCATCCAGCCGCTTCTGAGGAATATAGTGGTTCTTGATCGGCATCGGCAGGAGAGCGACCATTACGTCGGTGTCAATTGAGGGTATCTGGCGGATCTTCGAAGATAGATTGCCAATTGTCATCTATACAGGCCACTCTGCCTTGTCGCAAGCAAAATTCGGGAGATGTTTTCCGTCGGACATCAAGATCAAGGGAACCAGTGTATCCCCCAGTGTGAGCGTTGCCTTCACCTCGATTAGCGCATTATTATCCTCCAGTATCTCTACTTACCTGTGTCTCCCATCACCAGTCCGCACTGTGCATTTCAGTATACAGGTGTTTCAGTGGCTTATTGCTGTTGAAACAACGCTGAGGGGGGTAAATGAGATGCTCGGCGTAGGCTGGCAGCCGCATCTACCATCCCATGCTTGTGATGATGTCTCGACTCCAGTATGTGATAGGCCATTGGTGATTGTCATTCCATCTCATATTCTCGAGAGTGTGTAGTTCCCACTCCCCGAGAGCCTGATCATGTGGCATGCTAGCAACGAGCTTCTGGAAGCTATCCCCGTTTCTGCAGCTTGGGAAACACAGAGCGGTGTTTTCTTCCTTCAGTGCGTTGTCATAGTACATCTTCATACCCTTCTTCTTCATCCCACACTGGGGATATTTGTGCTCTTCACGCGTCGCAAACGGGTAGTAGAGATTGTTCTGGAGGTTCGTCTCAAGGCAACCCTGAGCGTCGCGTTCCCATGGCTCAGCAATGTAATCGATCAGCAGAGCGCTGGCGCCGGGGTATGTTTCCGTCCGCGACAGAGGTGGTGGCGGTGGTTGAGACTCGGAGTCTGCGATGTTTTCAAAGTGTTTGAGGTAGGGAAACACGTCCAAGTCTTCGACTGAATCTTTGTAAGGGTTGAATTAATGATGCTGAGTGGGTTGAACGCGTTGGGGCGCGCTGCGAACAGTCAGATTCTTTGCAACTTGAAGGTGTTAAGGAAGGTGTAATGTGATATGTTTAATTCGCCAGCTGCCTGAGGTGAACTTCTTTTGGCATGAAAATTCGGGGCAACGGAATGGGGTCTTCTCTGGCATTGTCGACGACACCGGAGGGGTGGAGTATTTACTGTAGAAAGAGACGAAAGTTGGAGCTGGGCCTGAGCAGTCTGGTGTGGGTATAAGCTCACGATACTTGAGAGATTCATTGAGCCTCAACACCATCACGCCAGGAGTTCCAAAAACACTGCATGCGCGCTGTCCCATAATACTCAGAATGAATAGAAAATACACCCTGAGCAATCCAAATACCTCGCGATGCGTGTAATGATCGATGCCTGAGATAAATAGATTAGAACAAAGGCAATGAAAAAGCCCACAACCTTAATCCAAACGAACAAAACACCTCCACGTGTGCCTTAATCAGTGCCTGACATCAATAGATTACAGCAAGGGAAACTCACAAGACAAGAACCCGACTCTAACCCTAACAAATGCCTCCTCTGCAACGCGAGGACTGGTTCACTCCTTGCCTACCGAGCAATCCGGGTGCGCCTCAGGGAGAGGAACATCAGGGATAGGGACATCGGGGAGAGGGACATCGGGGAGAGAGACATCCAGGAGAAGGACATCCTGGAGAGGGACATCTGGGAGAGGGACATCGAGGAGACTGTCACCATCCGCCAATTCGCCGAGTCGCTGCTGCTCCACATCAACGTCCGAGGTGTTTCCGGCTGCCTCAGCCTCTTGCAGAGTTGGCGCCGCTGGGCGAGGTTTTTGCGGAGTCACAAGCCCCAAAAACACCGGCCCACTGAGGGTATGAGTCTCCGGAGTTGGTGGTCGTGGGAGAAGCTCCAGGGTTAGTGGCCGTGGGGCAGGCGCCGGAGGTTGTGGCCGTGAGGTATCGTCATGCATCCCCTGGACTTACGCAGGTAGCACGGTTGGCTCATCATCTACCGTGGTATCAGCATCGTCAGCGGATGTATTTACCATCTCTCCCTGGCCAATCGTCCGAGGTTCTTTGCCATCATCCTCATCCTTATCCTCCTCCTCCTCCTCATCCTTCTCCTCCACCTCCTCCTCATTTTCCTTCTCTTCATCTTCCCCCTCTTCATCTTCCTCCTCATCATCGTCACCATCCTGTTCCATATCCACATCACTGTCTAAATCAACACTGTCCGGTGCGTCCACATCATCCTCCATGCGCATGTCCACATCAGAATCATGTTCTGAGTCATATTCACTGTCTGACTTGTTGGGAGAGTCGGTATCATTATCTGAGAATATTGACATGGTGGGCAATGCTTCTGGCTCTGAATATACCCCCTCTGGTTACCCCTCTGTGTCCGAGTCTGCCTCAAACATTTCTTTCTGCAACTGCAAAGCAATGGCACCAGAGATATCATCTCCCCCTGGGGTTTGTTTAACAATACCTCTCCCTTTACCGTTTCCCATCCCCTTCCCCAATCCTTTCCCATTCCCGTCCATTGTTCCCTTCCCATTCCCTGTCCCTTTCTCACCGCCCTGCGTGTCCTCCTCACCCTCGCCATTGTCATTGTCATTGCCGTCGCCAGGACGGCTCCTTCCACTGCTCAGCACTCCAGGATCCGCCCAGTTCTTATCATCAACACTCTCGTCGATTATCTCATCTCAATTCAGTGGTCAAACGGCCAGGAAGTCACCGGGCTTGTACTGGCGGCAGCTAGGTGGTTCTCTCTTTGCCCTGAGATCATCGCTACTGTACCAAGAGAAACGCTCGCCAGCACGTTTAACCTTTCCCAAGCTGGTTGTCTGCGGATCGGAGCGATCGACTTGATCCCCGAACGCACGGGGGTTGTCCCACCTCCAATTGCTCATCTCATCGCAGATTTCGTCAAACATTTGCCCCATATACGAGCGAAACGCTGCCCACCACTCCCGAAAAGGTGAACTCCTGCTGCTGCGGTGGGGCCACATCACTGGGAATTGTGCAAAGTGGCGAGTCGTGACTGGATCAGGAAAGATTATATCATAAAAGAAATCCCAGGCCATCTCATCCTTCAAGCCGCAAACATTGTATATCCGGATGAGTCCACGGATGTATATCTGTATGAGTCCACGGATGTGTTCCGAGATGAATCCCTGAATACGGTCCCGATCCAACCACAGGCGTCAATTTATAACCGATGTCGGCTTTTTTGCCCTAACAGTTGCCTTCCCCCATTCTTTGCGGCCACCCTTTGGTGCCATCGCTGCGTGTTGAAAATGAATCTACATCCAAGGCGTTAGCATTATGATACGGTTGAACGTAGCGGACTGAAGCCCAGAGTGAACGTACAAAGTTGTGAAGGTTATCGGGTGTGTTTTGGAACGAGAGGCGTTGTTTTGTGCAAGTCAAGTGATGTCGAGATAGTTAAGGACACTGGTGGTGTGTTTAATTGGCAGCGGTGTATTTAATACGGGAGGAAAAGAGAATGGAGGTGTAGGCGGGAAGACGGGATATATATACTCGAGTTCCTGCGATTTGGTTCATATCCTGAGTTTTGTTGGTTAATGAACACACAATGGCCCAGCCTGCATCTGGCACAACCACCAGGCGCCTCATGAATGAGGACCCTCGAGATGAGATTTAGTACACACGGTGAGGACAGTTCGCGACGCTGGGCGTTGCTTTGGCATCACATACCACTTGTGCCGCTCAGACTTCGTCCATGTAGAAGCAAACTGCATAGTTCTCAAGTTGCCCGAACTGTGAAACCATCCAACACAGCTACGAACGCCTAGCAGTGGAAAAAGCACACCCAACTGATGTCATAGGATAGAGAATACGTCATTGTTCGCTTTGCGATGCTTTTAGCTCTGCCAAACGGGCATTCCCACTGGGAAGCTGAAGATATACACAATCGATGGTTCGAAGTATTGTGCCAAGAACGAGTGCAATACAATGATAATCACGCAAAATGGCATAAACACTCTTCAAGCGGTGCAAATGGACCTTCAGACGTTGTTATAATAGTGAATATCAATGCTCAGTTTAATCTGAGTTTAATCTGATGGCAGTTAACCCCCATAATTGAATGCTTTTGAAGGGATCTCGTCCCCAAATATGGTCAGGGTTTGGAGTCTAACGTGGTCTACACTGCGCCTCCCTTTTTGCCGCATCCGTCCATGGTCGCTCAAATAAGGGTCTACCTCGCCTGCCATTGCCGATGCATGCAAAGGATATCATTCCTACCTCCTTAATGCGGAACATCTATATCGAAATATGCCTTCCCGAAGCCCTCACCCTGACACGACTCCGGTCGTACGATATGGTCGAGGTTTTGCTAATCCTCAGAATCAACAAAAGCGTAGACCTTCGGGGAATTCTCAACTTCCGCCTGCTAAGAGACACCTTTCCGTACCGGCTGGCGAGAGGGATGCCTCTCAAAGAGGGAGTTCCGTACCCTCTACAATCCAACGTCAGAACTCCACCACCTCATCTTCACTGAACAATTCTCGCATTGCAGATATGACTCAACGCGTGACTTCCACCCCGTCCGCTACACAGCGACGGTCAATAATTACTCTAACTGCCACACCGGGTTCAAGCAGTCAGAACACACCAGCTCCCACCAGAATGATACAGACAGACTCAACGCGTTGTGTCGAATCCAGCCCCGCATCTGGCATTGCTAGCACTCCCACTTCTCTCAGCGGTATTGACAACCTGCCTACCCCCATTCCAAATCCAGAAGCCCGTGTGATCATTACATATCCACTGGGAACGCGAGCTACCGAAAGGAATCGGAGACAGAGGCAGTGGCAATTGGAACTGCAGGCGGTGTCTACACCTCAATCAATGGTCTCTGGCAGTGGCACCATCCATCAATTTGGACACTCAGACATGACGCGTCTTGTATTTGCAACGGGCAGACTCCTGGAGCTCTACATGTCGAACAGACAGCCATTCATGACTGCAAGCGACTTGGAGATGGGAAGTTATACAACGCGACGCGTTGCGAACGCAATAGCTGAAGCCCCACACTGGCAGATAATAGAGACGTACTGGAACACCGCTATGCAGCAAAAGAACATTTGGTCCATAGCATTTGAGGCACGCACAAAGGAGATCTTGAAAGAGGTATGCTGAATCAACGGCCCACGGTGGATATTACACGCTCAAACTGGTACCAGGTTCGCACACAAGTCGATAAGGTTAAATCCCATTGTATCCAATCAGCAAGGGACAACATTGCAGAGCATTATGATCTCCACCGCTTTGAATCCGCTGCAGAGCGTTTGGAATTGATTGATTCCCTTCTGGCAGACAATAAGTATTACTTTCCAGTAGCAGAGCGTGTGGAAGGTGGTGTACGCGGTCCAAATCAAACTCAGAGAGAGTCGAAAGCTGATAACGAATGGCCAGCGTCCACTTTACATCCTGGCGGAAGCCATCCCATGGTGTATCTACATCAAATTTTATCATCGGGCGAATAACCGCAGTAAGTATGCTGATGGATTTTATAATTCCATGATTAACGACAAGGACAGTCATATACCCTCGCCAGTGATCATGTTTACATGCACCGCGTTGCGCCATGCTCCCCTGGAGTGGCAAAAGTACAAAGGTGTTCATCCGAAAGCTTCCAAGTCAAAGCTGAAAGCGGACAGACCTGATCGCTCGAACTACTTCAACCACAAGAATGACGGTAGTAAGATCGCATCCTCCTGCGCTGAAACGGGTTGCAAGTTGTCAACCTCGCCTGGCGTTGCAGACACGTGTATGTTCTTGATGAATACCTGGAACACACTGCCGGAGAGCTACCAACAGAGGGTGTATAACAACACTCTTGCTACAGTCAAGCGTCAGATCCAACAGGCGGAGAACCCAATGCCTGCCATGGTGATCAGCGTGGAAGCAGCGCGTGTGGACAATGCTATTCTTCTTCATCATTTGGCCTCCGAAGTGCCGCTTGAGGAGCATGAGATCAGACGCACTGCCCCAAACATCCCGATAGACAACAATTGCACGGATGACGTACTTTATTTCGGGATGCCGGGGGGCAGGGTGGATTACGAAGATGAAGGTGAAAAAAGCGACCATCGCGACGCCATCCCCACCCCCAGCCGGCGACAATGGCCCACAACAGAACTCGAGAGGTTTGACCTTGGAACGAGTGATGTCAACGGGTATGAGGGTGACGATGGCGATGCGTATGACGGCGAGGATGGCGATGATACGGATGCGGATGATGAGGAAGTTGCCTTGCAAGCCGATGATGGATCAACGCAGAATGTGGAGGACTGATGGCACAGTACTAGAGAGTGTGAAGATTGGACCGTATATTTCAGACCTGTAAAATACAATAATGGCGAAGCAAATGCAACGGCAAGCGAGGTTTCCGAAGCGAAGACTGTATTGCAATATGTGACAAAATCTCAAAGCAAAACATGCATGGGGCGAGTGCGGCATCCGATATATACCAATAGCATAGAGGTAATATGTGGCTATCGGCCGAAGATAAATATAAACATCGCCAGGCATCTTGCGAACGGCTACAGCATAACTGCATCCCCTGCAAAGAGTGAAACACACGTGTCGTTCTGATGGTCCCTATACCAGGCGCAAAGTAATGGAGGTCAGTGAGAAACGCGACCCATCGCCTGGGCGACGGGAAGCGTGTTATTCTCCATCAGCGGATACGAGGTTCCAGCAGAGCTGTCAGAGCTGTCCGGAACACCCGGGTGTTTCAGACAGACACTAGGATTGTTGCTGATGTACCACTTCTTTCAACAATACCTCGGCCAACCCTGAAGCGTCAATCGTTGAATGGCAGGGGATGAAGTGTCCCATTTCCGAAAGTCTATCCACTACTACCGAAATTCCATCGAACCCCTCTTACTAGGGTACCCTACCACAAAATCCATAGATATATCTTCCCATGGTTGATTCAGCATGGGTAAAGGTCGAATGATTCCAAACGTTGAATGTCTAGAGCGGCGGGACTGTTGACAACTATCGCAATTTGGTATGTATCGATTGCCAGCTTTTCGTATTCCCTTACAGTGATATTTTCAGTCGGGGTCGTCAAATGATTTCGCCCGCCCCGGGTGGCCCACTCATCCTCTATCAAGATCTTCCTGAATAATCAGTTGGCGCAGAGTGTCACTCTCTGGTATGTATAGGTTTTCCCTATATCGCATATGTCCATCTTCCTCTGTACATTCTGCAACAGTTATATCCTGAAGTCCACTATTTGTTCAGATTGGTTCTGCGAACTTCCCTGGTAGAGGGTCAATCACCTATGCGTCTGCCATAACGTCGGAGATAGAGGGACGGCGCTGGATGGGCAGGCTGTCCGCCAACAAACACAAATCTTTTGGTAGGTTCTCTGGATTTAGAACCACCTGTTCCATATTTTTCAATCTGTCATCCCCCCCCTCAGGGAGGTCTCCTGGCCTCCGTGTCAAAGCATCCAGTTTTCCATTCAATTTCCCGGCCCTATATACGATTTGGTAGTCAAACCGGGTTGAACACTTGGACCATCGTGCTCGTCTTCGATTCCGCAGCGTTTCTGCGATGAAGACTTGCAAATTCTTATGATCGGTTAGCAATTGAAGAGGATATGCAGCTCCTCCGCATTTGGGTCTCCATTCTTTGAGCGCCTTAATGACAGCCATACGTTCCTTAATATATATATCATAATCGCACTCAGCCGGCATATGCATCTTTGAATAGTATGCCACGGGATGCAAAACTCCCTCATCATCATATTGTGACAACACTCCTGTGAACACCTAATCAGAGTCATCTGTTTCAATGATCTCTTCCCTTTCATGATCCAAATGTCAGAGAACGAGAGCCATCGTGAAGGCTTCTACTATTCATTCGAATGCCAACTGTTGCTCTGCTTCCCACACAAATCGTTCATCCTTCTTTCTCAGTCCTGTCAACAGTTCTGCTTTCTCGGAATACTCATGGATAAAGCATCTATAATAGTTGCAACAGCCAAGGAATTGTAGTACTTCAAACAGGTTACTCAGCCTGCCATTCTTTGTCTTCTTTTCACAACTTCAATTCCACACTGTCTCAACCTTATCTTCATCCATTGAAATCCCCTTTGTTGATATGTTCAATCTCAAATACCTTACAGTTTCCATATGGAATTCACATTTCTCGGGTTTCAAATATAATCCGGCTTCCAAAAGCTGTTTCATAACCCATTTAACATATTCCTCATGCGCTTCCTCCGAATCACTATATATCAATATATCATCCAGATAAGCTGATGTGAAATCATCCAAAGCTTCCCTTATGGCATTAATAATATACCTTTGGGAACACGTGGGAGCATTGTTTGTGCCGAACAGCACAACTCTAGGTTCGAACAGACAATATCCTGTTCAGGAGGCTAAGTTATATTCCTCTCCTTCCTTGACTCGCCGCAAATCTGTTGCCCCTTCGACATCCAGCATCGTATATATTCATGCTTTTCAGAGGAGGTTCAGCTTTTCTTGTAATAAGGGAAGGGGATCTTGATTTTTAATCATTTTCCGGTTAATATACCAATAATCTATACAAACTCATAATCCTCCATCCGGATTCTTTGCGAACAAGACTGGTACTGCAACTGGCGAAAATGAATGATGAATAAATCCCTTGGACATATTCTCCTCTAACTATACTTTAAGTACCACCAATTCTGCCCTTGACATTGAGTAAAGAGGTCGCCAATTTGGTGTCTCTCCCTTGTTCAACCTTACCGCACAATCGAACACAGGGCGATGTGGGGGAAGTCGATCAGCTAAAACCGTACTTATCAGAGGTAGGAACTCATGATATTGTTTGGGAACAATTCTTTCCAGAGGTGGTTCCTTCAGATCCTTCGCCTCAAAGGCTGTATTGATGTCGTATAATGAAGCTTTAAATATCGTAAGCTTTCTGTTTTTAACAGTTCAGAAAAATGAAGATCCATTCAGCATTACAATATTCCTTCACAATGGTCTCTGTGGTTGTATCTGTGGTTCAAATATCCCTTTCTCTGAATAAACAGGCTCCGGGGGTTTTTCTGTAACTCCTGGTATGATAACGGGTGTATCATGGCAATGTGTCATGCAATACCATGATCCAAAAGTGACCATATTGGACGCAAACCATACTGCTACATCACCCCATCATAGGCAGGGAATTCTGAGGACTATTGGATAATGTCCTGACTTTGTAACGAACATGGGTAATTGTTCCTTATGATCCTGAATCATCATTCCCACTGTAGCAACATGTGTAATATCGCCGGATTCTATAGGTCTCCCATCGAGAACCCCCACTTGTCGTTTATCTTTTACCTATTGGAGTGGTTTTTGATGATGGCAGCGAAAATCATGATCCATAAATGCAATGCCTGTGGCTCCCCAATCAATCGGTGCATGTGTAGGTATCTCTGGGTTATTCACGGTCAATGTACAGGTTGTAACTTAATGATTCCCTTCCATTGATCCTTCCAATACCTCCACCTTGCTGACCGATAAATGCGAAATTCCAAAACATTTCAAAGCATGTAAAACAAAACTTTTTACGTCAACTGAAGAGCCATCCTGCTCCAATTAAGCTCCTCTGTTCCCAATTCCTCAGAACCTGCCCCGGTTCCTATTTCCTTAACTTCTGCTCCAGCCACGTTGAATCTCGGAGTCGTTTTTCTCGCCGTGCATTCTGCCACCCTGTGGTTAAACCCACCACAGTATAAACACCTCCCATCTGTAAACCTTTTCCCTCTGTCCTATGCAGAAATCCTTCTCCTGCCTGTGCTGGGATCCCTAGGCGTTGGTCCATTATACCTGGCAACTGACCCGGCCGGAGCAATTGCTGGATTCTCCGAGGGTGCAGGAGGTTTGGGTGAAGAGGCAGAATCTGTCCCTCCCCTAATCTGTGCCGCTTTATCAGCTGTTCGCTGTCGGATCTGATCATCACCTATCTAGCAAACGGTCATAAAAGCAGGAAGCTCCTTGGGCATATCGCTATATGTGAAGGAATTCTTCATTTGCTCGGATAGTCCCATTCGCAGGGCATGTTGGAGGGCCGATGGGTTCCAGTCCAGGTTGGTGGCTATAACTTGGAACTCAGCATAATACCAACAGAACTTGCAGTTCTGCTGTCTAAGATCTTGCTTCCTCCGTTTGGCCATGGCTACCCGGTTGGGGTCCCGAAATGCCTCTTCCAGGAATTGTAAAAAAGCTGCTAGGTCTTCCAGCCCTATATCTCTGTTCTCCCAGACCTATGGCAAGATCTGGCCTAAGGCTACAACCCTCAGGCGGTTGAATATGTACCGCATCTTTCACTATTCATCGGGACAGCTGGCAGGCTCGTGTCATATTACCATCTGGGGTGGAGCAATCCAGCCTCTCAACTGAGTTGGATTCGACCCTGAAAAGTCCGGGGCGTCTGGAAAGTTCTGCCCTGTGTGTTCGGGAGTCTGAGGAACTGTCAGAGTTGCTCTGGCTGCCAATGTCACAGCATTGGCTGAGTGTGTCCTCAAATCTCGGACTTCCTCTCCAGATGGTTGTGTGTCCTTGGTCATCGCCAGGAGATTCTCGTGGAGCTGTTTGTCAGTTCCCTCTGCCATTTGTCTTGCCCTGGCGTCTGCGAGGTCTACTTCCAATCCCTGGATCCTGTCCTCCATTCCGGTGTGATCACACTGAGGGGGCAGGAATTGTTGTGCCAGGAGGTCCATGTCCAATATGTTCCTGTTGACGATTCCTCCTATGATGGCCTGGTCTTCCACAGACACCAGAGCCACCCGGAGGAGTTGTTCTGTTCCTGACGTCGCTCGGAATCCAGCACATCTACCAGTCCAATTGATACCCGGCGCTTTCGGAGGGGGTGGGGGTTTGGGATTCAATTACAATCGAAGGAATCCGCAGGGGTTTTGATATTTCTGCTGATGCTCGTGTGTGTCCTTCTGTCGAATGTGTTCCTAAACAATTATGTCCTTCACAATCACAAGTTCTCTCAGGGTCACAATTTGTAAACCACCCGAGATGTAGTCCATTATACTCAGTCCAATGTTGTCCAAACACTGCGTCGTTAATATCCAAGCCTCCTCTATACATGGCAGCTTCTGTCCAGTAGATATTCCAATGAGAGTGAACGTCAGATTGTTCCCAAAAAGATGCTTCCAAAGGTTCTTCTTCAAAATTAGCTGCATGTACGGCGTCGATGCTGTCAAAGCCGTTCAATCATTCAGTTTTGAATCCTGGGCAAGGGGTTCCGGCAAGATCAAACGAATTGATTCGTGAAGTACAATTACTGTCGTACTTTCTCATCCGAATGTGGGGATCAGTGTCAGTACTGATGGATATCATATCTGGTAAGACATGGTCACTTGTCAACACAATTGTCGCAAACTTGAATGCACCGATGGTTAAGTGCAAGATAGACCCAACATGTAATGGAAGAAGGTTTGTTGCAATACATACAACTGTTCGAGGGGTGCAGGCACATCCAATTCCATGAGATCACAGTGACAGAGGTAGCAAATCAAGATATAACTGTCGGATGTTCCATAGCAATACCAAACAAAATCAAAGCCAGGGGTCAAACAGTGTTGACTGTACATTCGATATCAGGTAGGTTGTAAAGGACTCAATCTAGTGTAATGGGCAGGGTTGGACATAGGTGATATTGGTAACAATGAGGTGAGATTGAGGCAAGATGAAGAGATTCGAGGTTTGTATTGAAAGATCAAGACAAGACAAGGTCAGAGCTGTTTCAAAGTCATAACTTGCTTTGCTATACAAGATAACAAGTAAAGAGAGAAGAAAAGCAAACCCTCCCACATCCAACAACCTCTCTTTATATACAATCTGTCCGCCACCATTGAATCATTCCTCATTTCTCAACGTATTATCCGAATATCCAACCATGATTTTACACACCTTCAAACATAATTGCTTATCAACTCAACTACACCACATCATCGGACATTGCAACACTTCAAACAACTTTCTTATCGTGACAGATTATAGCGCCACCACTACACCACATTCCCGCACATTCCTCCGTGTCCCTGCACATCTCAGTCTTTCCATAACACCAATTCCTTCTGTACACCTGAACTTATTTCTAAGTACCATCCAGGCCAATCACTTGTTACCCGAACTGTGACACTTCGTCACCACTGATAGAAGACGAGAAACCTAATGTGAAGTAATATGATGTAGTGTACTCTAACAGACTAGCCGCTCCAGCCTCCATGCCTCATCTCATAGGGAACTTTCTGGCATCTGTGGCCGCCAGGAAGTCCATCAATGGCTTATCACATATCTCCTTGGAAAACAGCTACAATACTTGTCCCCACCGGCACTGGCCCGCTTTTGGGCCCATTGCCTGCCCCACCGCCTTCCAGAGTTCCCCAGCTGGTATGTCCACTGCCTGCGGTGATGGAAGAGATGCTCCAATGTTTGTGCCGCCATTCCCCCTCACCACCACCATTTGAAGTCCTCTTGGTGTCCGAACCATTGTTGGTAAGCTCTGGTAGGTGCATGCCCATAGTTTAGTTTGTAGAATCATGTTGCCAATGACTTTGCACTTGCCATTGGAATAGGTCTGTTACTTCCTGAATCGCCCTTGGGTCTGTAGCCAAAGTATTCACTGCATTTGTCAGCCTCTGACTGGGCCTTGGCTGCTGATGATCCTTTGGAGATCCGTCTGGCACTATTCGAAGCTGAAGTGTTTGGCCACTCTATTGTCATGCTTCCACTGCCCTCTCAGATTGGATTCGCCTGGCGGTCTGCTTCTCCATTCCTGGGGATGCTGGAGTGCCCAGGGATCCGATGGATCTCTGTTGCGATGCCATGGGTGAGGAGGGCCTGTGCACTTCAAACCGTCCATCTTGCTACTGGCTCTCCACAGCCCAGCTCCACATGAGCCGTCCATCGAATGGCAGCTTGTGAATTACTAAATGCCACCACTGCCTGAGATCCATGTCAGTGTAGCATTTTTCTCTTCTGGATCGGCACATTGAGCGAGAGTGCAATCGCCCACCGCTGCGCATAGGAGACCTCAAAGTGTCCGGTCCCTAGATAGCTGCGGCGGGACCTCCATTCATTTCCGTGTTTGCACACTCCTGCAGCTCCCACTCCGCCATGGTCTGAGCGCACGCCATCGGAGAAGTACATCCAGACCCCCGCTCCAGATTGGCTTCTTTCTCTCTTGCCCAGCACTGCGCACCTTATTTGGCTGCTGTTGTGTCATTCAGTATGATGGTCTTCGCCAGGGATTCTTTGGCTGGGGCTGGCCAATTCATGCCTTCGGATGTCCAGCCATGCTCATGCTCCTTCTTGACTACTCCTGCATATCAGTGCACCAGAAGAGGGGCTTTGTTGTGGCTCCTTTAACTTGTTTCTGCATGTGTTTGCCAGTCTGGCTGTGAATCATTGTTATCTGGAGTCTAAGATTAGAGGCACGGGTGTAAGTGCTGCCCCTCTCATCATTGCCTCTCATGGTATTGTGGGCAGCACTCCAAGAATGGATCTGGCTTGGCAATTTAGTAGGAGTTGGAGATCATCTCGCCTGCCTACTTCTGTGGGGTCCCACCAGAGCTTGCTCCCATATAGTGCAACCGCTTGAATACAAGCTATTTGGCTGGCTGTCACATTGCCTGGGGCAACCCCAAACATCATTGTCAAGGTTCGAAGTCAAGCTTCGGCCTCCCTGGCTCTCTTGATGCATCAGTTGTGGTGCTCCTTGAACATCAAGTGCGCATCCATCCAGACCCTCAGCCAGTGTGTTGCTTCGTTGTTGAATTGTGTACAGCCATCTCCAACTGTTATCATTGCAATCAGCTTCGGCCAGAGGTGCTTTTTGTGGCCTTGTCTGGGTGCGAACAGTGCCACTTCCATTGTAGCTGTATCACACTGCGGCCATCCCCAACTTACCCATTCGATGCTTGTTGCAGTGCATTTCTGAAGTTTTCAGACTCTCTGATTGAGGTTGCTTGCAGTAGCCAGCCAGCTGAGGTCATCCAGAAACAAGACTCCTTCAGCTGAGATATACTCTTCAACCCACTTAAGCAGTCCGGAGGTGTTGATCGCAAAATGGATCAGTGATATCGGTCAGCCCTACACGACCCCTGCCTTCAATGGGTGTCTCATCGTGGCATTGCACTCAATTATCATTTCTACCATCCTTTCAGAGATAACACTATCTATCCATCGCATGAGGTCTCCATCAACATGCTTGGTTTCCTTTTCTTTGACCAGTCTTCCTTTAGCAATGCTTGGGAATGCTGCCTTGATATCGATGAGAATCACAGCAGTTATGTCACTGGTCATCCATTCAGCCTGCGCTCTGTTGACCATGATGGCTGCTGCATTGATGGCAGACTGCCTCTTTCTGTTGGGGAACTGTTCATTGCTCAGTAGACCCCTCCATTCAGCTTCTTCTGATAGCTGTTCTGTGATTTTCTTCAGGACAACCATTTCCATGCAGCTGAGTAGTGCAGTCGTGCAGTATGCTGTTGACTTCGTATAGTTGTCCATGCCGGGTTTGAGAATTTTGACTCTACTGGCTCACTTTCAGACTGCTGGATGCTGTACAGTGTGAATTGTCACTTTTGCCAGGCCTATGATCCTCTCTTTGTCCCACTTCCAGAGCAGGCAAATGGCTCGAAAGGATAGTTTGTCTGGGCCTGGTGCCTTCTTGGCTGATTGGGTGTATTGAGCTTGCTCAACTGCATTTTTGGTAATTCTTTTATGCATACTCCCAACCAGCAGTAGCTTGTAGTACTGGTCATCACCATCTAGAGAGAAGGACTCCACCTTCAGCATCTCCTCCTTGTCTATGGCGGTGTTCACTTCATTGCCTATTCTGTCCATTACAGCCGCTACTGTTGCACCCACCTGAGGCTAGACATATTTTGCTCCTCTCCAGACGTCACCTCCATGGAGGTTCACCCAGTTTTCACTCCACATTTGGCTCTTCGATTTCCGAATAGATTTCCGCAACTCTTCATTCACTTGGGCTGCTCCCTCCAAGCAGCGTCCACATCTTCTCTTGTCTTGCCCGAGTGTGTTTCATCTTGCCTTGATGTCACCATTCCACCACCTTTCCAACTTTGCACAGATCCTAACATTCTTTGCTGTAACATCCAGAACCTTGTTCAGTGCTTCCAGACACCACATTGCATCATACTCAACTTCGTCCTCCATGCACCCAGCATCCGGATACGCTCTTTCCTTCACAAGCTCTCTCTGTAGCTTGTTGGCTGCCTCCAGGTCCTCCTGCATCATTGCCACCAGATTCCACCCTACCACTCACTCGTGATCTGCCTCCTCGTACATGTCATTATTGTCATCGCATCCTTTAGCTTTGTGGTTGGAACCAGTGGCAAGGTTTCCTCTAGTATGGTTGATTCTCCGATTGGTCGAATTGCCAATGTTGAATCAATCATTCAGTCGCCATCGAGGAGTTCTCTTGTCCAGTAGTGAGTGGGCCGTTGCCGTTTCCAAATTCCTGTCCATTTTAGTCAATGATATCCTCCCAGATGATGGCATCCTGTTGCTCAGTGCATCCTGGATCCCATCATCTGCTGGGGGCATTGAAGTCTCCAGTGAGCACGGTGCCTCCTTGCCAAATGATTCACTACCATCTTACTTTCTGGGCTGGTCTCTCTCTTGACAGTGTCTTTTTGATCATAGCCATTGACAGTCCTTGTAACCTTCTCTTCTCTTCTCCAAATATCAGTGACGATAATGTCATCATTGCAACCATTGCTCAGATCCATTTGCTCCTCCACTGCAAGGCTGCCTCCCTTGTGCATTGCCATCCAAACTCTTTTTCTGTTTCTTATTTCGTATTCTGTGTGCCTGATTTCAAATCCTTTTCTTTCTCTTTGTGGCTCTTGCAAGCACACTATATCCACCCTTCGTTCCACCCCCATCTCCAGTGCCACTATTGTCCACTTGTATGACCTGGTACAGTTGTGCTGACTTGCTCTAATCAATGGAAACAGCAGCTCCCATGGATGCAAGGTTTCCTTAATGATATTTATAGCCAGAAATGGATTTCAACCTGTTGGATAAATAATTCCACATAACTACTCACTTCTGTCATACACCAGTGGGAATATTTATTCTGGTGTGTAATCCAATAGACTAGTGCTTAGTACAAAGATAAGGTGCAGATTCTGCTTGCAGTTCTTGCTTTGCTACCTAAAGGGCATCCCAATTACTTGATCTTTATCAATTCCATTCAGACTTGATATCAGTTTCAAGCCACCACTCATGTATAAATCTGCACTCAAATATCTTCCCGATTTGCTTAGTGGAATCAGCAGCCTCATTCCCCTCTTTCTACCATACATTAAAAGCCGCAGTATAAGCAACATACCCGAAAACCATACCCTTCTGTACAATATTGCATATATTATGGACACCGGCTCTACTGATACTTGTGATTCTAACATATTTCATGCCACTCATAAAGACCATTGCAAGCATGGCTACTATACTTCAAACCAGATCAATCATATTCTACTGTTATGATGCAAAATACATCAATTTCATACAAAGCTGAAAGTCAGTATTCTACTGCATATATTTAATCAGATTCCCTCTTGTAAAAGTCTAATATTTATAGACAGCTTCTTTTCAGAAATTCACTGGAGTCTGACACACTATAACCTATTTTCCTACCTCATATCAATAGAGAAATAAGCAAATGCTACAATTTCTGAAACTCTGGCCTTTCCAAAGGGTAGTAAGATAGGTTAGTTTACTCATACTGTGATATCCTATTTTCCGATATTTCAAGTGGAGACAAGAGCTAGTTAATATACACCACTCTCTGGCTCCTGTGTAAAGCAGATTGTGCATAAGGTTATATAACTTACTAATAGTGTTACAGCCACTCGGCAGCAGCACAAAAATTGACATGTAGATGTTGAAAATATACAATGTGTGGAGATGTTGTATAGAGAAGATAATTGATTAGAGAAATCATTTATCCAAGGAGATTCGGCACCATGAATTTATAGTTTCGTAGATCAACAATGATATTACTCTGCTATATTACTATATAATTCTTATTTTAGCAAAAGATTCAATAGAGGGAAACAGAATACCAATTGCCATGTAATATGGTAGATAGTACATTGTATCTGATTGATACTAAAGGATTTGGAGCATCTATTTTCTGCAATGCCAAACAGAAGCAATGGAATAATAATGAGTCAAGATGTATCATTCACAGTACAATACTGTGTAGATGTTATTTCTGATCCTACATCTGCATAACATATTTGAAGCTGTAAAGATAACAAATACCTATACAATTATTATATATTGTTGGAATCATATAACATAATATGCTAGATGAACTACATACATTGATTCCAATAGGAATACCAGGTATCCAAAGCTGATACTTATCAATATGACCTTTTACACATGAACAGAGCAACTTATATCAGAGACAGAGTTCTTGACTGAGTTATACATGTTGGATACATCGATTGAAGTTGGGATTTTCAGGTTATGTCTGGAAGTACATGTCAGCATTAAATTTATCAAAGCCGGATTTGTCAGAGATCATGTCAACACTGTATATTACTGAGCCACCCTTATCAGAGCTATATATATCAGAGCTGGGATTGTCAGAGACTATATCAGAGCTATTCTTGTCAGCCATATATTAATTAAACAAGATGTATCAGAGACTAGATTAAAGTCATACTTCATATGATATAGTGGGGAGGAATAGCATATAGTATTATTGCATGAATTTCATACAAAGGATATTGATTATTTCAGGCAGGTTGTGTACTGCTAATAAACAAGTCAAACCAAGTTATCTTTGGCATATGCACATTGTCATGACTTTATGAACATAACTCTAGGATTAGCAGCTTGATTGGAATATATTTTCAATGGTAAATGAAACCTTTGACTGTATTAGTGTGTTAATTTGAAATCATGTCTCTGGAGTGGTAGAAGTTATTGTTAAAGTGGTGGAAGAGTCAAACTTTGCATATATTGTCAGCCAAGCATGATTCTACATGAAAATAGTCGTATATATCTGAAGTTATGATATAATTGCTTTGATATATCATACAATTGTACATAATCATTATGCTAGATTAACAACAATTTATTGGTATTTTAATCAGTATTGTACATTACTTGCATATGTTGTGGTTCTCACTTATAAGATGCAATAGTATCATGTACACAGTCAAAATTGAAATTATTATATCATGAACTCTTGAACTTTACAGTAATTAACCAGTTATATACCATAGTGAAGTAGTCACATTGAAAATAAATCACAGTACTACGCAGACTGGCAGATTAAATCTCAGTTGCTGTTGTGTGAAAGCTTTACACAATATCATTGGTAGCATTATTTGAGTTGAACTCAGTAAAGGTATGAAATCCTAAATTAATAGAATTTTGAAATTGCTATAACTTCTTATTACCAGTTATAGTAATGTATTGAATAATATTCTGTTATTGTAGTAGATATTTAAATACATACAATTCATGATAGTACCCATAGTAATAGCTATATAGTAATTTAAAGTTTTATGAATTTGTTAACAAACTAACAGGTATAAATTATATGGAAATATTAAATATAAGGTAATACAGGAGCTGTATTTGTTCCTGATATACAGTATGACTATATCCTAGTTGAAAATATTTAATTCAGTATATAATAGCTCTAGATTGTATTAACTGATATAGTTTGCTAACAAGATACTATAATTATACACTGTGTATTATATCAATTTAAAATGATCATTTTGAGTAGTTATTTTACTTATACAGGTTGAATATATAATCTTTGGTAGTATAGCTTAGTTTTTATATTGTAAGTAGTTTAGTATTCACTAAGTATAAGTGGAATTGAATATATATACATATATGTAGTATTGTTAAAGTAACATAATTATAATTAATAGACAGATAGCAGATGTAACTTGTAACTACTAACTATGAAACTTGATTACAGTGTGCCATGAATACATGACAAGATACAAAGATTATGTACAGAGTAATATATTCAGAAGTGTGCTATAGATCCAGACAATGGATCATATAAGTATATAGTTACTTTATAATATTCACAAGCTTTGATTCCGAAAAGTTCTGCACTATCTTCTAATGTCATCATAAGCCTTTAGAGCATGAAAATGCATTACAAATTAATTACTTATTCTTACAACATTTGGTGTAGTGTTTTTGGATATCATAGTGAGCTTATGAGTTTTCTATACAAGTTTGAGTGGTTACCTAGTTGTAGGCAGTTACATAGTAAAATATGTCAGAAACTTTATCTAAGATTCACTAGACCTCATATGCTTTCAAATTTTTTTCTACTCGATCATCCCAACAGAGCATTATAATGGCTGCAGCCTTGAATTCATCTCAATTTATTTTACACTTCTGTTGCTGAACTTTTAGATTGTAGCCATTCATTATGAATTATTGTCTGAAGGTTATGGTGAGTTATAATCATCTCCTTCATTGATTACCAATAATGAGTGTTGTTTTCCATCAAAGTGCAGAATGAGATGATGGAGACGGGAACAGTGGCCACCAGGCTCATAACCTATTGCGATTGTATGTAGGGAAGAACTGTATGCTAAAACCTGTGCTCAGACCAGAGAAAGACACCAGGTACATAGAAGAGGCTAGTGTGCTTTGTAGTCAGCTACAGTCGAAGTTGTATTCAGTGGAGTTGAATACAGATGATATTGAAAACTATCAGGTAATTGAATAGAGACCAGAACTGAAAGTTTTTATTGATAAACCAAGCAGAAATGATGAAGCTGTTATCAAAGTCGTCTATTGCTGTACAATACAACAGAATGAGTAAAGAGAGAAGAAAAGAAACCCTCCAAAACCTAATAACCTCTCTCTAAACACAGTTTGTCTGGTACTCACAAATCGTTCTTCATACTTCAATTCACTATCTTATTCCTTGCACATGATCTTTACCGCCACCAATACAGCTCCAATCAATGCAACCATACCATATCATCTGACATCACAATGCCTCTGAGCACTTCTTCATGATACTAAATAATCCTGCCAGTACTATGAGATAATCTCACACTACTTCCACATGTATCAATGTCAGGCCCATCCCATAATTCCTGGTATCACTGCTTTCTTAATACGATCCCGTCACTCATCAACTTGAGACATGACAGTATCCCCCCTCTATGAATTGAGGTCCTCTAGGAGCGTATTCCAATAGTCTGGGTTTTTTGGGGTAGTGTTGATGAAACTCCTGTACCGCATCTAACTAGCCAACAAACTTAGTGTGTTCCCACATTGAAGAGTTACTACCTATCCACTGAATCAGATACTGCAACTGACTGCTATATACTTGGCTATCCCCAACCCTTGAGACATAATCTTCTTCTTCACCGTCTACCTGATCTGGGGGAAGGCATTCCGAATATTGCTCTGCTAACGCATCTTCTAATACAGAATCTATCAATGACACTGGTTGAACCAAATGGATTCATACCATCCCAGGCAGACCCAACTCGAAACAATATTCGGGTACTTGCCTAATTGCGGTATATTGTCTTAACCATTTCCAATCTGCTTCCATGTTCTTTATGTTGTCCCGACATGTCATGCATCAACCCAAACCTTCTTACCCTTCTGAATATTCTGCGCTAGGGCTCAGGACAAGGTTCAATTCTCCTGCTGTATGGTGTGACTTCATCTCATCTCAACTCAACAATGCTTGATGGATTTTTTGCATTGACTGTTGAACTGTATTGGCATTCACTGGGCATTAATTGTGGCCTTCCTCCACAGCATCCAAGTATGTTATTCCTATATCAGCCAAATGTAAATTGGTCTGGAAGGCACATGTGGCCCTCCCAGACAGTCTGGTTAATCTTACCAGTAATCGTAAGTAATTCCAGATTCTGCCAAACCCCTCTAGAGCTTAGCAAAGAGCTCTCAGATGCTGCCAGAGAATTCCCAGCTGCTCCTGACAGCATGTGTAGATGTGGAGGTGCATTCAACATACTACCATATTTGACTTTTAGAATAGTCATATTTCGAAACAACTGAAACCTCTGGGCTGGTCTGGAGGAGACTTCCAGATAACCTGTAACCTCTGCACACAGCTCTGTGGAAGATTTTTAACTGGCTGAGGTATTCTTGCCACAGTGGTTCTTAAGGTCTCATAACCATGAGTAATTTTGTCTATCATATTCATCTTTGTTACAATCACAAGAAAATTTGCTACATAATATTATGGTATGTATTGTCTATCTAAAAGTATCTACAAAGATACATATGGTCAATCTGGCTGCAGATGGTACCCAAGCGCAGTCAGAGGATCATGTGGAGATGCCGATTGAGTGAACCTAGAAATGTAGTTTGAGGCCATGATCCTGTAAGTTTGGTGATAAACTTGGAGACCAAGATCATACAAGCATGGAGGCTGTGATAGAGTGAACTTAGAGATGTGGAGACGCACTTGGAGGCCATGACAATTTGAACTTAGAGAGCATGATCAAGCGAGTTTGGAGATGCACTTTGAGGCTGAGAGTGGGTAAATTCAGTGTTTAACTTGGAGGCTGAGGTTGAGTCAACTCAGACACAGACTTGGAGGGCAGGATTGAGCAAATTTGGAGATGCACTCGGCTGCCATGATTGTGTAAACTTCAAGGCCATGTTCAAACAAAGTCACAGATGATGAGAGACACTTGGAATTATTGAAGATGTTAACTTGGATGCTGTCATCGAGAGAGTTTGGAGCTGCACCTGGTGGCTGAGATGGAGTATTCTCAGGGGTCTACTAGGAGGCCTTGATTGAGTGAGTTTGGAGATGCACTGGGCACTCATGCTTGTGCAAACTTGGGGGCAGCAGTTCAGTGAACTTAGAGATGAGGAGAGTCACTTGGAGGCCATGATTGTGTGAACTTGGAGGCTGTGATCTGGAATATTTGGAGATGTTCATTGAGGCTTAAATTGAGTGAACTGAGTGATGCACCTGGCAGCCATGATCAAACAGGTTTCGAGATGCACTTGGAGGCCATTATTGTGTGAACTTGGTGTCCATGAATGAGTCAATGGAGAGATGTGGACACACACTGGGAAAGCATGATTGCATGAACTTGGAGGCCATGATTAAGCAGGTTAGGTGATTCACTTGGAGGTCGAGATCGAGTGAACTCAGAGATGCACTTGGGTGGCAGCAATTGAGCAAAATTGAAGGAGGACTTGGAGATGGTGGATCTAGAGGTATTAGATCAGGAGAGAGTCACAATGGTTGCTGAAACTCTATTCATCGTTGTACTTGTAATCATGGGAATGTAGTCAGTAGAGTACAACAATAAGCTGTGCCAGGAGATGAGAGATGAGAAACTTGCTGGAAGCAGGAGACAGTCCATAATGAGTTGATGCTATACTCAGTATATGCTCTACTTGGTTTGTGCTGAAATTGGTATTAACTCATGATTATAGCATGGAGAAATAGAAAAGCATAATTTGACTACCTGTTCTCAAGGGATGGTAGAGTTGAGAACAAAAATGAGCGAGATGAGAGGAGATGTGGGAAATCATCATAAGAAACTGTGACTTGAAAGAATTTCATACACAGGTCAAGTTTCCAGTTCCAATACAGCAGGTTGGACTCCCAATCTGGCTGGTAAGAATACCAATATGAGGTATTCTATACCTCATCAGGTAACTTGTACCCCTGATTTCCCGCATCCAGTATATCCTCCATATCATTCCCGCCTACATCCCCCAATCTCTCCTACTCAATCACAACTCTACCATCACTACAGAATACTAAGTCAAGTCATCCCTCTCAATATCTGTATGCCATGATCATTAGTTAACACTGAGTGCAGCATACACTATCCATACCATCCACCAAGTACACCATCCACCAAGTAACCATCCACCAAGTACACCATACACCGAGTACAGCGTACACCAAGTACTGCATACACCGAGCACAGCATACACCGAGTCCAGCATACACCAAGTACAGCAGACACCAAGTACAACTTACACTATGTACAGCATACACCGAGCACAATATACATGAAGTACAGCATACACTGAGTACAGCATACACCAAGTACCGCATACTGCAAGTACAGCATACTCCAAGTACAGCATACACCAAGTACAGCATACACCAAGTACAGCGTACACCACGTATAGCATTCACTGAGTACAGCATACACTGAGTACAGCATGCAATGAGTACAGTGTATACCAAGTACAGCTTACACTGTGTACAGCATATACTGAGTGCTACATACACCAAGTACAGCATACAATGAGCGCAACATCCACCCAAGATACAATGTTTACTCTTCATTCTCACTATTATAAGTTCACCCCTCAATGTAGCAGCAGCCTCAAGTGTGCCTCTCTACAAGACCAACTGCTACCAGCAAGCTCTCCATGAAAGCACAATGGTAATGACAACTTGCCACGTTCCCACCATAGGAAGTTAACTAACTGATGAAGAGAGTCTCAGCACCCGTCATGCCTTCCAATCCACCACCTCCAAGTACTCCTCCAATTTCGCTTAATTATTGCCTCCATGTGCTTCTTTAATCTCATGCAATCACTGCCTCAGATTCCATCTCTAAGTTCACTCAATCTTTGTCTCCAAGTTTGTATTATCAGGACCTCTGGGTGGATCTCCAAACCTGCTTGACAATAGTATCCAAGTGTATCTCTAACCTCGCTTAATCACAGCCTCCAAGTGCATCACTGAGTTCAGTTGGTCTCAGCCTGGAAGTGCATCTCCAAATTCACTCAGTCAGGGCTTCCAATTGCATCTGTAAGTCTTCTCCATTGCCAGCTTCTGGCACACAACCCATTGCATGAAAGCACTGCTTGCAGCCAGTGGAGATTGTCTGTGTGTAGCTGGATGGCTACATAGATTCATCACTAAATAGATACACTGATATATTGATACATTGATGTGAATACAAACTGAATACAAGAGTTTTAATATCATTTAACAATAAGTAGTTACTACCATTTCCATGTGCACCTGCAGCAATTTGGCTCCCAAGTGTGTCACCTGCATTTTCAGGTGCTCCAGAGACTGTTGCAGGTTCTACGGTATCCTTGCAGATTTGTTGCCCAAGATCCCAGATGTACCTGAATGGCCAATTCATCAGTCCAACCAACCGCCAGATTTGTTGCCAACACTCCCAGGTGCACCTGAAGGCCACTGCATTGGTCCAGTCAACAGCTGAATTTGAGCATCCTGGGTTTCCAGTCTGACAACTTTCACATACTCCCAGTGGCTCCCAGTAGCAGGAATACATATTGCTAGTGTTAGCAACAGTCCCAACCAGCTAGAACGGTTTGGGTTAGGGTTGGAACGGGAACGGAACCATTGCAACAGGTTTTACAACATCACAAACCCGGACCATTGCTTTTGGGCCAGGTCCCACCTGAAAACCCGGCCATTCCAAGCATGACTTTTTGGCTCGAATTGAGTGTTTGAGTTCTGATTTTATCGCGACATGGTCTATATGTGAACTATCCAGTTTTAGGAGCTCTTTCACCTGCTGGTCTCCGATTCTGAATCCAACCAATATTGGTTAAGTCGCTGTTGAAAACTTGCAATTTGGGTGTGGTCTTCATTGTGATTTAAAATGAACTCAATGAATATCGATCCGATTGCACATTGGAGACCTGGGCGTGAAAGAGCTCCCAACACTGCATCATTGCTGTAAATACCATATTGTCATACAATACAAACTCGAAAACATAATTGCACCCAACATTGTAGGCACCACAAAATGTAACTGCCATCCGGTTCCGACCTGGCCAAAAACCAGGCAGTTTCACATCCAGTCCGGGTTGCAACGCAGAGCTAGTTACCTGGTTTGATTCCTTGGCAGTTCCTGACCCGCACCAGGGTGTCAGTTCCAGTTGCAGCCCAGACCATAGCCAGGTAACCCTGAACCATTTCTAACACTACATATTGCTGATATGGATCTACCCATTGGACGGCGAAGATTGGAGTGTACTTTGCCATTTCTGATGCCCCATTGTTAGTTGAAAACTCGGCCAATGGCTGCCATTTTGTGCAAACATCCTGCTAATGATTCACAAACACCAGTAGATACTGTTCCATACTAGCATTCATATGTTCTATGTATCCATTACTCTAGAAATACAATGTTGTGGACATCTGTCTTTCTATACATGAGGCAGTTGCACAATTGTCTGCAGAGTACTGAGGCAATCTGAACTCTTCTATCCAAACCTAACTGTGTGCAGGAGGCCATGAAGATGTTTGTGTTTCCGTAGAAATTGCTCTGCCAACCCCAGCATGTCAACAGTCATACAACAGGGTACAAAATGTCATATTTTCAACAGTTGATACACTACTGCCTAGATGGCATCAACCTCTCACATTTTGATAACCCACCCATGAAATCAAACACGATATCGTCCCAAGCCTTTTTGGTAACAGAGCAGTATAGAAGCAATTCACGTATCGAATGATGAGAACTCGGGGATCTCCAATGGCTATGACAATTTCGTAGATGTCAGTCCACCTGTAACTGCATCTCTTTCCTGTACTACCATCTATCCAGGCGTTCAAATGACTTCGCTTAGCTTGGGTACTCTGCATATGCTCTCTCATGGCATTGTCGGGTTAATTGTAACCTCAACCCCTCACTTTCCCCTATATATCTCTTCCCTTAATTCCTCAACTTTCTATTTTCCTATGTACATTCTGCCACCATACTTTCATTCATACTCCAGCCACTCCATACAGCTTCAATGACTTTCCCTGGTAATGGGTCAGTCAAATATTCTTCTGATTACACCTTGCAAATAGGATTATGGCTCCTGTCAGATGGACTATCTGCCAACAAACCCCATTTTTCCTGTTTATTCCACAGCTTTAGAACCACCAGGATCATATTTTTCATCCTTTCATTCCCCTCCTGAGCGAGGTCTCCCAGCCTTCTGTTCAATGGATTTGCCTTTCATTTTGATTTCCCTGGTTGCTATACCATCCAATAATTGAACCATGATACAAACCCCAACCATCATGCTTGCCTGTGGATCCACCCTATATTTGTCAAAAAATGCTACAAGCTATTATGATCAGTTAAATTGGATAGAGATATAACACTCCCAAGTGGGGTTAGCAACAGTTATGGCTGCGGTCCGGGTTGGAACCGGAATTGAGACCCTGGTTTGGGTCAGGAAGTGCCAATGAACTGAACCCAGTAAGTAGCGCTGGGTTGTAACCCAGACCAGACCGAAAATCAGTGGTTATTGGCCGGGTTGTAACTGGACTGTGGTTACATTTTGCAGTTCCTACAGTTTTGGCTGCAATTTGGTTTTTGAGTTCTTATTGCATCACAACATGGTATATATGTAAAAGATGCAATTTCTAGAGTTCTTTCACGCCCTGGTCTCCAAGTTGCCATCAGATCAATATTCTTTGAGTGGCGGTGTGATAACAGTCAAAATCGCACCACAATTGCGGGTTGTGAACAGTTAGTCAACGAATATTGCTCAGATTCAGAATCGGAGATCAGCAGGTGAAAGAGCTCCTAAAACTGGATAATTCACATATAGATCATGTCGCAATACGATCAGAACTCAAAAACTCAATTGGAGCGAAAAACCTTGGCTTGCAAGGGCCGGGTTTTGAGGTGGGAACCGGCCCAAAAGCAACAGTCCGGGTTGTTCATGCGTTATAACCCATTGCGACTGTTCAGTCCCGGTTCCAACCCTTACCCGGAACCGTTCTACTTGGTTGGAACCTTTGGTAACTCTACCCCCAAGCACTGAGGTCTCCACTTCCCTAGTGCTTCAATAATTGCCAGAAGTTCCTTGTTGAAAATATGATAATTGCATTCTACCAGTAAATGGGTTTTTGACAATTATGCTACCAGATGTACAACCACTTCATCATTATATTTTGACTAAGCACCTGCAGATACATAGTTGGATGCATTCATGTTAATTATCACTTCCCTTGGTAATCGAAATGTCACAGTGCTGGGGCTGTTGGGAAAGAAGTTATCTGGAATGCGAAGGCAAGTAGCTGTTCAGAGACTGACCTCAAAGATTCATCATTCTGTGTAAGTCTTGCAAAGAGTTCTGCTTTTTCTGAATATTCAGGAATCACTGTCAATAAGAATTTGAGGACCCATATGATTGTTGAACTTCAGACACATTATTTAACCTCCCATTTGTTGTTTTCAATTCTCAACTCCTATTTCATATAGTAAGAACCATGTCCTAGTCAATCAAAATTCCCTTCTTTGAAATAATCAACCCAAGATACCCAAATATTTCCTTTTTAATCTTGCATTTCCCCAGTTTGAAAATCAACCCTGCTTCCAAAAGCCATTTCTTATTTGACTGACAAGTTCTTCCTCTGAGTTACTTACGATCAAAACTTCAACCGAGTATTGCTGATGCAAAATCAGCCAGGGATTCCATGATGGCATTGTTAAGGTACCTTTGCAAATCTGCAGGAGCATTCATTGATCCAAATTGCATAACTGTCTGTTCAAATACTCCATAACTCATCTGGAAGGCTAAGTTATACTCATCCCCTTCCTTTAACTGAAACAAGTTATCAACCCAATCAATATCAAACTTCATATATATTGTCACTTCCCAAAGAAGATTCAAAGTCTCTCGGAATGGATATCTGCTTTTTACTATTGCACTATTAATTCTTCCTATACATGATACAGAACCTGAATTCTACATCTGGTTGCTGCGCCTGTGCCACTGATGCTGCAAAAGGTAGCATTGACTACCAGATAATCCTTTGTTATGATTAATTTCCCACGATTCCTTCCATCCGACCAATTCTGCTCTTGGCATTGGATATCATTATGCACATGTGGTTGTTTCTCCATCATTCAACAATATGTCATGGTCAATGACTGTTCAACGCCATGGAAGCTAATCAGCTAAATTCTGGCTAAATATCAAGAAGAATTGATGATATTGTCTTGGAACAACCCCTTCCATTGGCTTTTCTTTAAATCCTGGGCATCAATAGCTGCATTGAGGTCATTCAGTGATGCCTTGAATATCTAAAATTTTCCACTGTTCATATTCCAGAGAATCCAGTGAGCATAATTAGAGTTAGCAATGGTTTCGGGTTACCTGGTGTCGGTCCGGGTTCGAACCGGAACCGAAGCCCTGGTCATGTTCCAAAACCACCAAAGGATCCGAACCAGGTGACTGGCGCCAGGTTTTCACCCGGACCGGACCGAAAACTGGTGGTTTTTGGCTGTGTGGGAACCAGACTGCAGTTCCATTTCGCAGTTCGTACAATTGTGGCTGCAATTACATTCTCAAGCTCTTATCGTATCATGAGGTGGTCTATACGAAAAAGATGCAGTTTTGGGAGCTCTTTCACCCCCTAGTGTCCAATTTGCACTCCAATGAATATTCATTGTGTCGCTATGAAATAACACTCAAAATCACGCGCAAATCGCATGTGTTCAACAGCTACCCAACAAATATTGCTCAGATTCAATATCAGAGACCAGGACGTGAACGAGCTCCTAAAACTGCATCATTCACGTATAGATCATATCGTGATGCGATCAGAACCTCAACACCTGATTGGAGCGAAAACGCCGGGTGTGCAACGGGCTCGTTTGCGGTGCAAACCGGCCCAAAAGGAACGGTCCTGGTTTTTGTTGTGCAAAGACCCATTGACATGATTTGGTTCCGCTTCTAACCCTAACCTGAAACCGTTCTAGCTGTTTGGAACCGTTGCTAACCCTCAGCTTAAGCATGTATCCTCCAACTAGTTTCCATGGTCATATCCTGGATTCAAAAACCTCCCCAGGTGTTTCATTGCCTGGTCCTGGTGGATCATCTGAAACTTTCTGTACCATACAATGTCAATCATGACAGTGTGTTGTGCAATATTGTGTCCCAAATGTTAATATATTCAATGAAAGCTATATCACAACATCATCTCATTACAATCCAGGCATTTGCAACACATTTGAACAATGTCCCAATATCATGTGAAACAGTGGAATTTGTTGCTTTTGATTCTGTATTGTTATTTGTACTTTCACAAGATGTGTAATACCTCCAACCTCTATAGGTCTCCCATAAATAAGTTCAACTTGTCTTTTCTACTCAAACTCAGGTAGGGGTATCTTGTCAGGGCAAGAAACATCTTGATGCATAAAAGTAATACCTGTTGCTCCACAATCCATCAATGCATTTATCTGCATCACATGGTTTTCAAAAGTTATTGTGCAGGTTACATTCAATGTTTACCTTCCATTGATTCTTCAACCACTTCCACTGTACTAATTGAAAATTGCAAAATTCCATAACATTTTAGGGCATGACAATCAAAACTTTTCCAATTAACCAAAGAGCAAACATTCTCTAACTAATCTATTTGTTGCCTGACTCTCCCATAGATTCTCCTGCTCCATTGCTGTGCAGCTGTGCTATAGCTGTTTCAAACATCTGTACTTTCTTCCCCACTATACATTTTGCCACCAGCGGTTAAACCCACCACAGTACCAACAACTCCCATCTGCATACCTTTTGCCCATATTCTCAGGTGAATATTTTCTGCTTTCTGCACTGATATCCAGTAGTTCTGGTCTGGTACAACCGGCCACTGTGTGTGCTAGCACTGATGCCAGCTCCCTCAGAGCAGTCAGGAGTTTGGGGGATGATCTGAAAGCTATACTGGATGTAGATATCTGTGTAGCCAACTCTGCCTGTCACATTCAAATCTGGTAGTCCTGATTCCGATACACCAAAACGGACGTATACAGCTTGTTAGGTATATGGTAATATTGAAAGTAACGCTTGATTTCTTCCCATATTCACTGTCACAGCACATTTTGGAGCACTAGAGGGTTCGAAACAAGGTTAGCAGCTCTAACTTGAACCTCAGCATGGTACTGAGAAAACTTAGAGTGTTTTTGTTTAATCTCTCGGATTGTTCATTCTGCTGTGGCTGTCTAGTCTTGGTCCCTGAAAGCAGATTCAAACAGTTGTATAAAAGCTGGTAGGGCTTCCAGGCCTGTCATTACATCCTACAAAACATGTGGCAAGATCTGACCCATTGCTACCACTTCCTAGTGGTTGAATGAGTACCACACTTTCGATTGTTCTTCAGAGAAGCTTCCAGGCTTGTGTCGAATAACCATCCTGAGTTGTGCAATATAGCCTCTCAACTGACATTGATCTGACCCTGAAAAGCCCAAGGAGTCAGGAATATTCTACCATATGTCCTCTCAACTTTGGGGAGCAGCGGGAGCCACTCTTGCTGCCAACTTCAATGTATTGGATTATTGTATCGCCAGGTTACAGACATCCAATCCAGATTCTTACGTGTTTAGTGCCATAACTACCAATTCCTCCTTTAGCATCACAGACATACCCGCTACTGCTAGTCATTCACTTGCTTCTTGCAGTTGTTGCTTCAGAGACTATATTTAGGAGTCTATCTCCATATTGTCGCAGAGGGGGGGAGGTAGTATGAGGCAGTCAAGTGTGTAATCACCATTTGCATGGAGATAATCTGGGCTGGGTGTTTACACACCTGGGGTACCACTTCAGCTGGTTCCATGTACTCTGTATTCATCAGCAGAGGTTTCTGATGTTTTGCCAACTGGTTACAAATATCTTCGAACCCGATTGTGACTTTCTGCACATTCACATATGCTCTTATCTTTTCCCAAATTTCCCCTGATAGCAGCACCGCACTGGTTTGCCAATTCAAAGGTCATGCCATTACTGCGAAGTAGGCACATCTACCTGCACCAAATGTACTGCACAATGTTGCAGGGATCAGGTGTTGCAGGGGTGACAATAATCAGAGAAATATCTTTCAGTTTTAGTATTATTGCTGCTGCTGGTGTGTACCCACAGGTCAAAGGGATCCCTAAATGGTCATGTTATTTACAATCACAAGGTTCATCCAGATCACAGCTAATAACTCCACCAAACTGCAATACTAAATACTTAGTCCAATGATTTTCATGTACTGGATGGTTATTGCCAATTCCACTGCCTTCTCTGGTAGCCACAGTAAAATATAACTTCCAAGATGATGGGATATCTGATCATTCCCAATATTCCTGCTCAAGTGCTTCCTGCAGTTTGCGGAGGATTCAATCAATACTTTTAAAAGTGTTCAAAGGTTTTGGTTCGAACAATATACAAGGGCTTCTGGCAAGATCAAACCAGTTGGTTTGAAAACTGCATTTGTTGTTATATTTTTGCATTCAAATAAGGTAATGGATATGGATACTGACAGTTATCAAACCTGGTAAGCTGTAGTTCATAGTTGACACAATTGTCCCAAATATGTATCCAATATCAGTTAGCTGCTAGGCAAATCCAATAGGACACAGTGGCAAGGATCTGAACAATACTTACATCCAGTCTACAGGTATAAGCACACTTGATGTTGAGTATGTTTTTTGTATTAGTCATTTGAGTATCACAGATACAGTCAGACATAAGTGATATCAAATACTGAAATATAATCAGATAAAATCACATACTTAAAGTTTGTGTTGAGAAACCAATCAAGAATATTCAAGTTGATTTCAAAATCCTCTATTGCATTGCTATACAAGTAAACAAATAAAGAGAGAAGAAAAGAAAACACTCCAACTCCAACCAATTTCCCTTGATATATAATTCATCTGCTATTTCCAAACAGTTCTTCATGCTTCAATGTACCATCCAAACCTTGGCTCATGATCTTACTCATCATCAACAAAAACTGTTATCAAACCAACCTTGCCATATCATCTGACATTGCAACACCTCAGACCACTTCTTTATCATACTCAATGATCTTGTACCACTTTCACATTCATGAACATCATTGCACACCCGTCCTAGCGGAGTTGCACCGAAGAGGTTGGGGGAATATAGTGATTCATCAATGTGTTGAATGTGCAGCGCAGGGGCCACCCAGTTGAAATTTATTGCTGGGGAAGGGTATAATTTACCTCAATATTCATCTTTAGGAAATAGATCTTTAACCTAGTTTCCAGCAGAATTTTCGGACTTTGCACAATACATAGCTGGAGCCACCAGCACTAAAGTCTGAAGAATAAAATGATAAAAGAACTGGAATATATATGGCTGGTGCCCCAAACCAATCTCCTGATCGGTATTATCATTCTGCTTCAATAATTGAATCAGGGTCAGTTGTCATGTCCAATACATTGCACCAAGGTATGGTTGGAAGAGGGTATGCAGTCAAACAGGTGTTGCAAAATGAAGATTGGCTCTTTTCTCGAATACAAGTGTAAGTGCTCTCTGACGGTGTACTTCTTTATTCTACTGTGCATAGCGAGTCGTCACCTGGCTGGGCATACGTTCCATTTGATGAAATCAAGATAGCAGATGGGAAATGTAGCAGATAGTGTATAAGCAGTATATTTAAGATTACATGCAATAGAATAACAGGAAGAATGTTGCAAGATGTTCCACAACATTGAGTACATTGGCAAATGTGCAAATCGACTATAGCCTGCCCTACATACACCGACTCACACTCACTACGCATAGTTAGCTTTATCTGCATGGCTGTGTGAAGCGTAGTTTGCAGTCATCTATAGTCAATCCATAGATGTGTGTGTGTTGGCTTATAGAACCATATTTGGCTAGTGGCCAGAGAATGACCTATACCTGTCTCTACAGCCTGGCAATTCTTCCTACTGGTGCTTGAGAGCCACTTGAGATCTTACTTTGAAGCCAGCTTGATTGCCTGCTGGGAAGCATGCTGTATACTCTGCTTGAGAGGCTGCTTGTGAGACTAATTCAGAGCATGCTTCAGAAAGCTATACAACAGGAGCAGTACAGTTTTCCATTGGAAGCTTTTGGCCAATGATATACTCTGAGTTTGTGCAACCTTTGGCTAACAGAAGGCTCTAAGTCTGTGGAAGCTTTGATACTAGCTCGAGGTAGCAAGCCTACTTTTCTAAGTGTTTTGGATACTATGATCATGACCACCGACACCATCACCATCACCAACATCACCATCACCAACATCACCATCACCAACATCACCATCACCAACATCACCATCACCAACATCACCATCACCAACATCACCATCA
>Ga0307512_10000377_pt1 | contig 64914 bp, 55 predicted proteins | sample 14_EM_MG_FD_200267 | JGI IMG/M metagenome (GOLD analysis project Ga0307512, IMG submission 200267) | Populus trichocarpa ectomycorrhiza microbial communities from riparian zone in the Pacific Northwest, United States - 14_EM | ecosystem: Host-associated > Plants > Roots > Unclassified | place... | reverse complement strand
AAAGCAGCTTGCTGAGTTTTAAAGATATCAAAAATCGGAGACCACCAAAAGATGCGCCGTCTGCAGCTGCATATTTCATGTACCAAACACTAAATGATCGGATCAATAATGGTGGACTTAATTGAGGGAACCGATTGGTACAAACCTGGACCAAACTGGCCAGGTCCGGGTTTTCATGGAACCGCTATAATAGAAACGGTCCGAAAACGGAACCGTTGCTAACACTAGGCACACCCGATGTCATCGGCACAGATGACGCTGCATCAGCTACCGTTTGAGGTTGAACGACAACCAGAATCTTCAATTTGGTTGTCCCATACTTCTTATCTGTCTCATGGAAGCAGTCAGTCGCGTCTCCCCAGCCTGGGTGCATCACTTCGACAAGCTTCATCTGCATCTGCCGAAACCGCTCCATGCGATACTGTACCGTATTAGAGATTGTTCCCATCACCCAGCCGGGTTCGTCATCGTCGCTGAGCTTGCCCCCCGCAGGATCATCTCCATCATTATCCTTGTCTTCCCCATCCTCCTGATCATCAGAACTTGCAATATCGCTCAGACTATCTCCGATGGCGTTCAACATCTCCTCAAATGGTGTTTCAGGCTTGGAGGTTGTCAATCCCGCCTTTTCAGCATTTGTCATATCATCCTGCTCCTGTTTATTTGCTGGCTCTGCGTCTTCTAATCGCTTTCTTGCCACAGCAGTCTCTTTTTGCACAGAATCCTCGATCCATTTTTCCTTCATTTTATTGCTTACGAAGTAAGTTTCTCATCGTTTCCCCACCGCAAGCGTCTTTTTGGATCGCAAGCTATGCAGCACTCCAAGGGCTCGGACCCCATCTGTTTCGAAACCGCTTTTGTCTTTATTTGCTCGATGATATCATGGAGCGGAGCACCTTGTCGATGTGCCGTATGTGTGTGCCTGTCGTGGCGAAAGGTTCTTCTGTTGGAACATTGACCAGTGTATTTTGTGTTTACTTCGTTGATGGATGAGATGTTGGATGTTGCAAGATATGTACAACATAGAGGCAAGCTGCGTCTTGTATGTCGAGGTTGGTACGCTTAATCGACTTGAACCAAGCAAAATCTGCGTTTTGACCGTCAATACATTGGGAATAGCAATGCTAACCATACATCATGACATGATATTTAGCCTCTGTTTCATTTAAGATCCCAGGGATTCTTGATCTAAACATCAGCAGAGGTCCTTTCTGACAAAGAATGTACCGTTTTTATCTCCCAAAGACGAGATTTCGGCGGTCGTTCACAGTGATTTATCCCAGCAAACAATCCACATCATCGGACCGAATTGGTGCAAATCGCATGACGGTTTGCAGTCCGTGCAACCAGCAGTTATGCCTAACAGGATCCATCTTGTGTAGAACGGGCAAGTTGGCTGTTACGCATGCAATTTTGACTTCAAGCTAACTATATATTCCTCAGGTGTTTCTACTTCATTTTGTTATCTTCTTCCTCAGGACTTCCCACTTCATTTTGTTATCTTCATCTCTTCACTTCCACAGCAGCCAATCATGGCTCCACAAACACCTCAGCAAGGTGAGAGTGGAACAGAATCGACCAGAACGACAGGCACTTCATCCAATATGCCACCCGCTGAGACCCACCTACAACGCCGACATCACTTGGCTCACCGTGACGCTGCAAATGCAGCTACCAAAAATATGACCCGAGAAACACAGTTGAAAACAGTCCGTACAACAGGAAGCTGCAAGAATAAGAAGCAGCAAGCGATCGGATTTAAGTATAGTCAAATCGAGGTAGATGGCAGTCCACTAATTATATAACGTGCAGCTGGTGTACGTGGAGAGCTGTGTGACCAATGCATCACCACCAGTATTGGGAAACCTCCATGGTCGACCAAGGCATTTGTCCGCACACTCTGCGAAATTGAACATCATGATGTTGTCAGCTCTGGGATCTTCGCGGACGAATTTAGTGATAAGAATACCCGAGAGTGGACCAAACAGGCTTTAGCCATGTTGGAGGATGCTATGGAAGCATATATGGTTGAGGTACTAGCCGAATCTGATATGTAGATCCAGCAACCAATTTCTTGTAGGTTTTCAACATGTCGGGAACTATGGCAAGGCAAGGAGGTCCGGTACAGCTAGAACAGTCTGAAATGCACCTGGCCTTGCATATGACTAAAATGGCCAAAGGGGGGTATTTGCACGCTGCAATAGAGGAAACACAATTCCTACTCCAGAAATTTCGGGCCAAAGTCCGAGGAGGGAAGATGAGGGGTGTTGAGTTTCCTGGGCATAAAGATGTGACGGCAGCGAAGCAAAGACACCCTGCTATGCTACAGGAAAATCAGACGGACGGCTGTCTTCCTTGCCAACATGGCACAGCACAGTACAGAATCCCAAGACCCCCTGGAGATGCAATGGCCCAGGTGCACCTCCACCAGAGCGACCCAGACAGCCAACACCAGAACCGACACCACATTCTCCGAAAATGCCGCTTTTTCCAGCAGGTAACAATGAGGCGGCTGACATATCCGAAATCGAAGTTGTGCCACCTGGATATTCGTTTATACATACTTCTCTTCCCAGTGCTCAATGTTTAAAAATCGATGCATATGCCAAGGATCGCAAGCGTGATAAAGATTTATATCCTCATTTGCTGACTGATGCAGGAACATCCACTGGTTAGTACACTATCTGCTATGTGGTAATGCAGCTGATATCCAGTTTGCAGAGTACAGCAGCCAATTGAGCGAACCTGCCAGCAAAGATGAGCATTGATTAAATAAAACAGGATTTTTGTGTGTATTATTATGTACAGTTAGCGGACACTTTAATGTATATTTTAAAGGATATATTTATATGTATTATTAAAGAACAATCTATTGATGAAGGAGAAAGTACATGAAGATGGTACAAAGGCTGCCACAACACCATTAATGATATATCAGGCCAAATTAAATGATACCATAATGTGCATAAGCCCATGACTAGTGTTAGCAATGGTTCCGTTTTCGGACCGTTTCTACTCTAGCGGTTCAAAGAAAACCCAGACCAAACCGGTTTGGTCCAGGTTTGTGCCAAACGGTTCGTTCAAATCAGTCCTTGAATATTCATCTGATAATTTAGTGTTTGGTACATGAAATACGGAGCTTCAGATGGCGCATCTTTTGGCGGTCTTCATTTTTTGATATCTTCAAAACTCAGCAAGCGGCTTTGAAATTATTGTCATTTTGAACCGAAAAACTAGGTTTTTCGGCTACCGCTTGCAGAGATTTCAAGATATTGATAATCGGAGACTGCCAAAAGATGCGCCGTGCTGAGCTGCTGATTTTACATTCCAAACACTAAACTCTCTGATCAATATTTGTGGCCTTAAAGTGATGGTTCGCTTAAAAAATTGTCGATTTTTGATGGGGTAAGACCATTGCCACTCAGACCTATGAAACCGGCCAGGTCCAAAACTGGAACCATTGCTAACTCTACCCATGGCAAAATGACTGGCAACGGAGCAGCAATGATTTTTCATCTTGCATCATTCGTGGTGTTAGCAACAGGTCCAGATTCCCGGGTCGGTTCCGGGTCCGGTTCCAACCCGGAACCGAACTGTTGCAACGGGTTTCCACACAAAACCCCCACCTCAAATGTGAACATTTCTTGCACCGATTAAGTATTTGAGTTCTGATCGTATCACAACATGAACAATACATAGATTGTGCAGTGTTAGTCGCTCCTTCACCTCCCGCTTTCAGATTTGCGATCCGACAAGTATTCATTGAGTCACGATCGAAATCCCGCCAATTTTGCTTAAATTCAGCCTTTATTTCACAGCCACTCAACCAATATCAGTCGGATCGCAATTCTGAAAGCAGGAGGTGAAAGAGCGACTAATGCTGCACAATTTACATACTGATCATGTCATGATACGATCAGAACTGAAAAACTTAATTGGAGCCAAAGTTGTTGGATCCGTAAAATGGAACTGCGGTCCGGTTCTAACCCGTCCCCGAAACCGGTAGGTACCCCTGTTTTCCGGGTAACAACCCGGACTGGACCATCCAGTCCGGTTCCAACCCCGGACCGCAGCCTCGTAACTCGGAACCGTTGCTAACACTAATCATTCGTAATCTGCATGACGATTGGTTGAGAGTATTCATAAATGTGGTATTGGCTGGCTTTATAGGCAAAAGAGCGAGTCTCACGCTCCCTGCACCATTCTGAAATTGAGCGTGAACAGAGCGTCAACGATTATTGGTCTTGTAAGTCGGGTAATTTAAAAGCGATATGGTCATTCCTATATATCTTCAGAGTATTGGCCGCCTTCATATGGAAAAACGTTGGCGACACGCTCCGTGGGCCTTCATGGAAATGGGTGTCAATCGAGCATCAACAATTTTTGGCCTTTCATCATTGGTAATCCAAGCACGATGCTTCGGTTATTGTGTATATACTATGCTCTGACAGTGTTTCTAGGCTAAAACGGTAATGAACTCTTCATTGCATCATTGTAAATGAAATTTCTTATTACTGTCCGGGAGGCTGTCGCTTGTATGTCGCTTGCTTCTCTGCCTACAGAGGATGCCAATTCCTCCTTAATAGAGGTTTGCAATCATGCGCCACTTATAATACCCAAGATGCGAGACCTTAAATCGTTGACGCTCATTTGACTCTCATTTTCCAGATGGGGCAGGGAGCGTGTCGCTTCTGCTTTTGCCTATAAAGGAGGCCAATACCTCAATAATGACTATCTACAACCAATGCCCGCTCTGATTACCCAGGATGCAAGACCTAAAATCGTTGACGCTCTGTTGACGCTCATTTTCCGGATGGGGCAGGGAGCATTTGTCTACATATTTTGATCACAAAAGCGGCCGATACATCCAGAAATAACAACGTCGTACCTTCGTTAATATTTTATGAGTAACAGTAGGATATCTGAACGCGATCATATATAGAACAACCCGAAATGCAAAACTGGAGATTGAACCCGATGGGTCCAGCCAAACCTGGCGAAACCCGCAGGTTCACGGGTACAGGCCCGGGTTTGGACATACGAGAAGCAGCAGGTCGGGTTTCTGCATGGTTCTGGACCGGGACTGAACAGGTTTTGCGGTACAAACCCGGACTGCTGGCGGGTTACCCGGACCCGTTGCTAACACCACTCTCTTTGGACATGAAGTGTAACCTCAGAATGGATTATATGGTCATGTGCAAAGCAATCATGCAAGTTAACATTGAAGAAGTGATATATATGCACCCACAGCAGCAAGAGTTTCATTTGTTCAAACCTGAGAGCCAATACAATGTCTCAAGAGTAGCAAAGATGTTGAGCAAGAAGGTACTGAGTTCAAGAAAGTCACTTTGTGGCCTCATGCTGACCACACAGGTGTGATATGGCAATTTCAAGGGCTTCCTGATGTTGATTAGTTTGGAGTCCTCACCTGTCCACTCTGGACTAGTTGTATTTTATTATTAAGAACAAGCCAATGGCATTTCCCCAGTCAGTCTGTACATAGATGATATCATCATCAGTGGTGAGTAGTGCTTGATTGGGTGGATTGAGAATCAGATGGAAAGTGGGTTCCACATGCATGATCTTAGTGGTGTATCAATCTGTCTCAGCATTATGATCAAATGGAATCAGGAAAATGACACTATTGATATCTCTCAGGTGCGCTACATTCCAATGATCTTGAGGATGTCTAGTACAAAAGAGTCCAGACTGGTTGGCATACCAGTGGCAATAAAGTCTCATAAGAGATACCCAGATAAAGAAGCCTGGAATCAAATCATGAACAAATGCAAGATTGAAGGACTTATTTACATGACAGAAGGCACTCACCTTGGTATTGCATCAGTGATCAGAGTTCTCAGCCAGTTTAATCATAACACAAGCATAGAATTTACAATAGATGCTGTGCACATATGTATGTACCAGAACAGCACGAAGGATCATAAACTGGATTGCTGAGGAATATGCGTAGTCAGAGAAGGCATACTGAGAGGAGAAGGAGTACTTAAGTGAATCGTCTAAACAGACAATGCTAAATACCTGAAAGACTATTGATTGTCGAGTAGTCTGGTCATCACATTGCCTGTTGCAGTTGACTCGAGATCAAGTCAACAGATGTTCACTACCCAGTCTACAACTAATGTTTAATAGAATGGCTGGGGATAGTACTGCCTGACACTAACCCAGATTTCCCATCTCATCAATGAGATTGGCATTGCTACTGTCCTACACATGCTCTCACATTAGAAGCGACTACTCCTGAACATCGGGAAGATGATCTGTAGTGCATTTCTCGATTCACACATCATAAGCAAATGAAATTGTGGGATGAATTTGTGGAATGATCAATGCATCGAATTGAGCTCTATTGTGACTGCTTTGATGCACCCAATCTGCTCTACCAATCCACTGCAACTCACCACGGTGCGGAGGGAATGAGTTCTGAGGGACACCATCCTGAGTGGTCTTGTAAATAGCTGGGGAATGCCTGGAATTAGTCTCATGCATGAAATCCAAATTGATGATGTTCATTGCATTGGCAATGCTGGTTGGGAGTGAAGTAATTGGGTACTATTTATTCCAAGGAAATCCACAATATTTGATTGTCTCCTCTTTTTAGTTGTATACTGCATTGTTACAAATGAATCTGATTGATGTTCTGGAGAAACTTTAAGGTAATTGGAGGTAGGGTATTACTTTGCTAAGGACAATTATGCGACTTGCCTGTGCTGTGGTATGCGTGAGTATTACTTAATCGACAATTGGTTGAAGCAATGACCCATTTCATTACCCTATAGACACATGTGCACATTCCTACACACATGCTGAACTATGTAAGCATGTACCATGGTACAATATGTATACTGTTGTCGATCCATCAGGTTGATATATTTTTACATTCCATGACTATATCTGTGTATCATGTTACTGATATACTTAGTGTTAGCAACAGTTCTGGACTGTCACTGCAGGTCTGGGTCCGGGTTGAAACCAAACCTTTGGCATATCGGTGGACCAGGTTGTCACTGAATCAGAAATGGCAACTTGGGTACGGTTCAATGGAGATCTCCCTACACCTCTGAGATGGGCCGGTTTATAGTGGATTGCCCAGCAGGTCCGTCTGTAGCTTCATATAGCACTCTTGTTTTCGCCTTGTGATAATAGTATATTATCACAGTTGGTTGTTCAACATCCAGTAATCGCTTTGTGGATGTGTTGCAGTTTGCGATATTGATCATTCTGGAATGTGTGTTTTTCGTTTCATATGTTGTATTTTTGCCAATAATGGTGGTCAATGGTTCTGTTATGAGCTCAAGTATCTACATGATGCCTCAATTACCCAACATGCAAGACCAGAAATTGTTGATGCCCCAGTGCCACTCATTTTCATGAAGCGGTAATGTATACGGCAAGGACTGTGTTGCCTGACAAGGCCACCATTACTTCGTATGTGAATTATGGCCTCAACGCAACACTTGGATTCCCCAAGATGGGAGACCAAATATCATTGACACTCCATTGTCACTCATTTTCAGGATCAGGTAAATACTGTGTCACTGTGGTTCTTGCCCCTGAAGGTGGGCAATACCTCATTTATTGATATCTGAAACCAATCACAATTTAGATTACCCAAGATGCAAAGCCAAAAATCAATGACACTCCATTGACGTGCATTTTCAGAATGGGGCAGTGACCATATGGCTTTCTCTTTTGCCTATACAGGGTGCCAATATGTCAGTTATGCATAACAGCTACCAAATCGCTTCTCAATTACCTAACTTGCAAAACCAAAAATCGTGCACTCTTGATGCTCAATTGAATGTATTGTCTATTCAAATTCCACTGCCATCGATAATTGTAATCATAATTATTTGAACTTATTGGATGCCTTTCTGAGTGATTGAGACTCACCCCTTTGGCTAAGCCGAGCCCAGGAATATTGTTGCACTGGTCGCAACCATTCGAGAAATATTTATACATCTTGCCCAATGATTCATTTGGCCCACAATACTTCTGTTTATTAACCAATACTCACATGTGACTGTGGACCATTTTGTTATAATATTTCTTTAAATGGAAATCTCAGTCAAACAACATAAAGAACCTGGTGAAAATACATTCACCCATTCCATGCTACTTTTCTTGTTCCCCCTATTCATCATCATTTGCATTGAATTGACTGTCATCAACTGCTTTTCAGCCTTTTCCTTTGACTTCCATGTTGGCCGAATAAATCTGGGAACATATGGTGTGGCACTCACATCCTGCTGCTCGGGGCTTTCCGGTTGCACAATGCCAATGTCTAGCTGTCTATCAGATCCATTGTCTGCCTCCCTGTCGTCCTTACACTCATTTGGATTATCCAAGTAACCGTTCCAGTGATACCAATTTTTAGTGTCTGAAATGCTTTCATGTGCATTATCCCCATCACTTTCACCTGCATGGCTGTCAATTCTTTAGATTCGGCAGACATTGAATACTTGAGTTCATCCGCTGGGGAGGTCCTTTGCAGATGAAAATGGCGGCAAAGGTGATCTTTCCGACAATTCAAATGCAGCCACACCATCATGGGGAATGTGTGACCATGATGCTTTGATGATCTCTTCAGTATCCGAAATGTATCCTACCGCTGTCATTTACTTGGTCTGAGTGCGAGATTTCATCTGTGGAGTAAGTTGGTTATCGCTGCCGTGCCACATCCCCAAAAAGTCGTGGACCTTGGCCATTCTGTGCCATGCTTTTTCCTCCGCCTCTGTCTTCATTTCCAACTCATTTTCAGTTGTCATTGTATCCAATGCTCTGTCATCACCTGACGAGTCCCAGTGATTGGCTCAAGCAAACTATCTTATGATGACTGTGTGGTGAAGGGTCTCGCCTAGGGTTTTGGAATGCATCCTGCAGATACCGTCTCGCGCAATGGGAAAACTTGCCTCATCTCTGACACCATGTGGTATGATAGAGAATTCATCGCATGCCGCATTACAGAGTTAGGGGTACTGTGAGTGCATGGCCTCTTAGTGATGCCACCAGTCGGTGATATCCGGTATTCACAATGTACTGCAAATCCCCACCGCATAGGAGTGGTAATCATTACGATTCGGATCAATTTGCTCCCTGTTCTGTGTGACTTCAGGCGGCGAATTGAAATACAGCCTTGAGGCTGTCAATTAGAAAGCTATTTGATCACTATGTCTGGGCATTGTATTAGCCACATTTTCATGCGGTATGTATCGTTCATCATCGCTGGAGAATTCATATGCTTCAGAAGAAGCTCAATCAGATCTAGACGCCATTGCGGAGGGGAAGAGATTGTTGCTTGGTAGGCTTTCAGGTTTAATCATAGGCAAATGCCTATCTTTTGCACAGTATTCATTCTCCACATACTTCAGAAATGCCTCTTGGTTGTGGGCAGTATAAGAAGTCTTGTACTCAGGATTGTTAATGATTGTCATGTCCCACTTCCGAAACAATTGCAACTTCCGGAAAGGATCAAGAATGCATGCTGAAATGGCAACCATATCCATGATTAGAGTGACCTCAGCGTACAATTTGGGCAGCATCTGTTGTGCAAATTTCACGGCGAAGTATAAGTCTTCCTTCAAGTGAGATGTCTTCTTTGATTAAGCTTGCATAACATCATCCATAGGATCGAACATGTGATTGTAGACAATGATAATGAGTTGCAGAGTAACGTTATGCCTTTTCAACACCCACATCGTCTGGTATCCGAATGGTTTTGAAACGTCCATGACATACTTGACAATGGTCCATTCATTCTGTGTTGTGAAGAGTGGCTGGTAATCACGGTATTTTGGAATCTTGAGCCACTCACAGGTGAATTCTCCTGATCAGTAGGCTGGCTCAAGCAACGCCAATGTCAAATTCCACCATGTCTTCACATCCGTAGTATGTAGTACTGTGATGTGGACCTTGGCTTTTGGACAGTTAATGAACTCGTTTTGATGGCCTGGTGTCATTATAATCAATACTGCAAGCATTTGCTGCTATATGAAGGTCAGATTCAGAACTTTCAAAATTTCTTGAAATATGCACTTTCCCAATAATCTTTGCTAAACCTGGTCTCATGGAGAACAGCTTGTTGATTCTAGCATTGCCCTTGTTTCGAAGTCTTTGACTTTTCCCAATGTCTAAGCTTTCATTCCTTACAAATTGCTGATCGCGCTCATGGGCTTCCTCAGACTTGGTGTGGCCTTTTACACTGAGACTGCGCATGAATGCACCTAAAGCAAGCTAGATGATGTGCGCCATGCATTGAATGTTTTTTCCCTATGCGGGCCACTCGATTCTGGAGGCCTCAAGGATTGACTGTAGTTTCCAAGTCATCGAGTAGGTGGAGAAAGAGTTATCACTCAGAATTCTAAGTACACGGCCGTCGGTAACATCAAAACAATCATGAACATTCTTCAAATGTATGGTTAGCCACGCTGCAGTATGTTGATCCTTCACCTAGCATCCTGAAACAGCATTCCAAATGTGATGTCAATCCGCTATCAACCTCATCAAAAGTGAGCAATTCTTCCCGGAATGCCCAATTTCAATCAACATTGCAAGTATTCACCGATGTGATGGCTAATTTATCTGTGGATGTCCACCCGTCTAAAGCTACACGTGATTAGTTTATTGATGGCAATTCTCCCGTAATTGCATCCACTGAGGATGAGTATTCCCTCCGGCAAATGTTGCTAACAATGCAGTAGGAAGGCAGCGCCTGCTCCCTACTTAGTGCATGATATGACAGTTGACACCCTAGGTTAGATATAGCATTCCATGGAATATGAGCTGGAACAAAACCTAACATGAGGTAGTGATTCCAGGTGTCTTGGTGCAATATGACATTTACAAAGTCCTCAGCTGCAAGTTTGGAGTGTTTTGTCTGTCAATTGATTTACTATAGAAAAAACCTAAATTATAAATATAAATTTCCTTTGTGACCCTGCTATTGTAATTCCTCAACTGCCATTTCTCTTCAGTATGGCCAAAGCTGTTCTATAGACTGTTGAACTAGTCAATTCAGCTACATCTGACTCTGTTAATTTATTTGACTTTGCAATGTGCGATTTTGGCAGCAAGTGTATTCCCCTTGAGCTAACCCCATGATCTGATGAATTGCAAAGAAGCTAATGACAGGCAATACATACAATGCCAGGCCTGCCACTCTCCTCAAATCCGCAGTGGATATGGAATCACAATGAAGGCGCATGTCTAGAATTATTCCAACCAATATTATGCTTCAAGCTTACATTCATAAAATCCAACCAACTGTCAAAGATGATTTGTAAAGAAATGTCACTCAAATCACGAATAAATACTGGTTTGTTTTTAGAAAATATAATAACATCGAGCTATGAGGTATTTAAAGATGGTGAATCTCACATGGTGGTAGAAGTTTGATAGCTGCGTATTTCGACTTGAGTGACTATCTAAAGATTCATTAAAACAAGATAGAAAGCTGGTTCTGAAATATTGCCTCTGGAGCTATGAGCAAGAAAATGGTAAGACCTTTAAGACATTGGCTGCATATTGGTAAAGTTGTGTACAACGACATATTGAAAAGATTGATCATTAGAAACTCAAAATGAGGAACAATGCAATGCAGTTCGTTGCAGTGTAGCTGACTGAGATCCCACAAACACTGTTGAACATCTGTTGACTCTCATCTTTAGGAGGCAGTAGCAATATCATCATTAGCATTGTTGTTCAAAAAGGCGGACAATGCATTGGTTACAGGTTAATGTCATTGCACAGCCGTTTGAATATCCAAGGTGCAAGACCAATAATCGTTGATGCTATATTGAGGCTCATTTTTAGAAGGTGGTATCGATATTGTAACTAGCATTTTTGATCATCAAGGCAGCCAATACTGTGATTATAGGTTAATGCCATTGCACAGCCCGGTGATCATCCAAGATGCAAGATCAAAAATCGGTAACATTCCTGTGACTTTCACATCTAGGATGGGGCACCGAGCATGTCGGTTTCCATTTCACCTATCAAGATGGCCGATACCTCCACTTTGAAAGATGTGACTATGCAGTCTTTTGAATGCAGATTGTGCAATACTAAAAATCATTGATGCTCCATTGACTCTTACCTTAAAGACATTCTATCAGTCATTGGATGCTCAATAATTGTATGTATTTTTGCATACAGTCAAAATTGATAGCCAATATATAATATCTGTGTATAATTATTTGCATCCTAAAGATTTAAGGCCTCTCGATTTCTGATTCACCACTATACCAGTTATCTGGGCCATGAATACTGTAGGCCCATCACATTTCAGCCCGTCTGGCTGGCAATTCACAGCATATAGATCCATCCACTAGTGTTTGATATATATATCCCGACTTCCTCACCTGTGCTCATCCAGCTTCTTCTCCTGAATTTTGACGACCTGTGATAAGGAAGTGTTCAAAACGTTGCGCATGTGCAGCAGGTCAGTGCAGTGAGTTTTGCAGTTGGATGCATTGATTGATGCAGTGTGAAAGTCATCATTCATCCAGGTTCGCATTGCGCATTGACCGCTCCTTCTATGACCCATGTGGCATCACTGACTTATATTTTGTTAGGAAATTTTGTCTGTATTGTAGTTTTTGCTTTCTGGCTTAACAGTAGCAGGCAAGACGATATCAAGTGTGTTGGTCATCTGTTGACATGATTTGGAGTCTAGATGTTTTGGATGGCCCGTACAACCATTGCACATGCACAGACACATAATCATGTCTCTCAATTTGTTCACCAAAATCCTGTAGGAACTGACAAGTAGGAAAATAGGGTCACAAATTGCATTTCAAAGTGATACGTCTTCGAAACTGGAGATTTGGCTATCTATTTGTCCAGCAATGCTGGAGCCGTCACCAGTTATTCGTCCACGTCCAATTTCTCCATGGTAATTTGGCAGGGAGAGTATAGGTAGTGGTAAAAGCTTATGGGTTCAATAGCATTCAATTTGTGAATAAGTGACAACACGGTTATGGCTTCGAGCTGAAGAGCTTCTATGCATTTGTTAGACTGTGGTCTCCCAGAACCTGGCATCATATGACAATTTGCTGCTGCAGAAGTCCCTTGCGGCATTTGCAATTGTCCGGTGACGATATGAAGAGGGACCTTAAGCTCTGCAAATGTTATCAGTGCAGGTGAGGCTGCAACCACGTCAGTTCGCAGCTTAACAACTGCTGGAACCTTCCATTCCCTCATGCTGTCATTCATATCTCCCTCATGAGAGTAGTCAGCCACGCTCCCCTATCCCAGTTGCCCGAATATGTCAAGCATCATCTGCTTCAGGCGAAAACACGCAATGTGCCCGCAGTAACATTTTGGAGATTGTGCCCATCACCCAGTCAGGTATGTCATCTTCGCTCCGCTTGCCCAGTTGTGAATATTCTTCATCAGGTTCGTCATCTTCCCCATCCTCCTCATCATCGTAACTTGCAAGATCGTTCAGCCTGTCTCCAATAGCAGTCAACATCTCCTCAAATATTTCGTTACGCTTTCAGGTTGTCAATCCCGCCTGTTCATCATCTGTCATGTTTTCATGTTGCTGCATCATCGTAGTCTCAGCGTCTTCACTTGTAATTCTTGTGATCACGCTGCCACGATTGACATAATCCTCGATCCATTTTGCTTTCTCTTCGTTACTTAAATTGTGTGTTTCACGTAGGTTATCCGCAGCACGGTTCGTTTCGGATTGTATGCAGCGCAATGCTCGTAAGGCTCAGACCGTTTCTGCTTCCAAGCTGCTCTTGCCATCATTAGCCTGAGAACAGCTTTCTGTGGATTGCAATGTCCATTTATCATATTTGCCCCCCAGATGTGGCGAAAGGTTCTTTTTTGGCACATTGACCATTGTATCTTGTAGTGACTTTGCTGTTGGGCGAGATGTTGGATGCTGCAAAATATGGACCACATGGAGGCAAGCTGTGTCTTTTATGTCAAGGTTGGTATGTTTGATCAACTTGAACAGAACAAAATCTGCGTTGGGACTGTCACTACATTGGGAATAGCAATACGAACTAGACAACATGATATTATTTTTAAAGCCTGTTTGATGTTGGATGCTTGTGATTTCTTGAGACAAACATCACAAGACGTCCTTTCCATCAAAGAATGTCCATTTTTTATCATTCAAACATGAGATATCAGCTGTGGTTCACTACTATTTATCCCAGTAAATGAGCAAACAACATTGGACTGACTTACTACAAATTGTGGGACTGTTGGATACCCCTAGAACCTGCAGCTATACACATTAAGATTCGTCTTGAGTAGATTGTGCCAGTTGGCTGTTACTCATTCTATTTTGACGTGAAGCTCACTATATATTCCTCTGAACATCCCACTTTCTGGCATTGACAATTTCTTCTTGTTTTCCACAACCATGAATTGAGGCTCCACAGACACCGTGGTCAGGTACAAGCCAATTCGAATCGAGCTGACCAACAGGCGCTTCATTCAATGCACTACCCGCTGGGACACAACAACAATGGAAAGACCAGTTAGTCCACCATGACGCTACCAATGCAGCCATCAACAATGTGACCCAGCACAGACATTTAGCAAAGGCACACAAAATCCGAAGCAGGAAGAATTGAAGGCGGTGCGGAATTGGCTGTGAGGATATCGATACCGAGGTAGACAGCCGTCAACGAACTATATAATGCATATCCAGCGCATTTGGGGAGCTATGTGACCAATTTTTTGCTGCCCGTAATGAGAAACCTCCTTGGTAGACCAAGCCATTTGCCCACATATTCTGAGTGATCGAACGTCATGATGTTTTCAGTTGTGAGATTGTCGCGGCGTTATTTGATGATAAGTGACACCGTGAGTGGGCGAAAGAGGCTTTCAATACCTCAGAGGAGGCTATGGGATGACGTATGGTAGAGGTAATAGCTGAATGTCACTTTTGGAAGCAGCAACTGACTTCTTGTAGGTTATCAGCATGTCAGGTATGATGGCAAGGGAAGGAGGTCGGGTACAGCTAGAACAGTCCGACATGTGCCTTGCTTTGAATTTGGCCAAAATGGCGAAAGGAGGGTTTCTGTGCGCCACAATAGAGGAAACACAATATCTGGATAGGAAACCCCACGCCACAGTCCAAGAAGAGAAGTAGCAGGGAGTTGAGTCTCCTTGACATAGACAGATGAAGGAAGTGATAGAATCACAACCGGCTATGCTTCGTGGTAATCAAACAGAGAGCTGCCTCCCTTGCCAAAATGTCACAGCAAAGAATCTGCCGACACACTGGAGGCGCTCAGGAACTGGTGCACCTTCCACAGAATTGGCACCACCTCCGCCCGGAATGCCACGTGCCCCACCCAGTGATAATCAGGGAGCTCATGGTTTGGAAACTGAAGGTGCGCTACCCAGATATGTGTATATACCTACTTGTCTCTCCAACCCTCAATGTTTCATTGTTGATGGATATCCCAAGGATTGCAAGTGGAATGAACATTTTATTCCAGATTTGCTGACTGATGAAGGAACATCCACTGGTTAGTACACTCTCTGCTGCATGGTGAGAAAGCTGACATCCAGGGTGCAGATGAGAGCAGCCTATTGATCGAACCTGCAGGTAGTGACAAGCATCGATTGAAAGACATGGGATTTTTGAGTTTATTATTATGTACAATTAGTGGACACTTTAAAGTATACTTTAAAGAATATATTTATATGTACTATTAAAGAACAAAGTAGTGATAAAGGAGAAAGTACATGAAAACAATAAAACGGCTGCCAAAACACCATTACTGATATACTATGCCAAATAAAATGATGGCTTTTTGCAGATATGCCCGGGGCGAAATGAGCTTCAATGGAGCATCAACAATTTTTGGGCTCGCAAGACGGGTAATTAAAAAGTAATTTGATCGTTTTATACATAATCACAGTATTGGCTGCCTTCATAGGCAAAAGAGAAAGTGACACACACCCTTACCCATCTTGACAATGAGCGTCAATGGAATGTCTGCAATTTTTGGGAATGCATCTTGCATAATCTAAGTGGCACTTGATCGCAGACATTTATAAAGAAGTTGTTGGCAGCCATTATAAGCCGATGAGCATGAGATATTCCCGTGACAGCCTCCCAGACAATATCAACTCAAGTCATTTTCAAATCTGCAACTCAGTGTTCGTGAGCGTTTTAGCCTATAAAACCAGTGAAAACATTTTAGATAGACATTAATGGCCACATTGCACTTTGATTACCCATGATGCAACAACAAATATTCTTTATGCACCTTTGCCTAGTGTTACCAATGGTTCCAAATTCACAGTTCAGATCCAGGTCTGGTTCCGACCTGGAACCGGACGGTTTCAATGGTTCTTACCACACGAAAACCTGCACTGTTGAATTTGGGCCACTCTTACTACCAAAAACCAGGCCTTTCAACCTAACCACTTTTTCTCCTATGAAGTATCTGAGTTCTGATCAAATCGTGACATGATCAATAGGTAAATTGAACAGGATTAGGCGCAGTTTCACCTCCCACATTCAGATTTGTGTTCCGTCCAATTTCTGTTGAGTCACTATAGAATACCTGTGAATTTCACATGAAATTTGGTTTCATTTCACAGCGATTCAACCAATATTGGTCGCAGCACAAATCTGAATGCGCGAGGTGTCAGAGCTGCTGACACCACACAATCTATGAATTGATCATGTCATGATACGATCACAACTCAAAAATTCATTTGCAACCAAAGCACTGCCAAAGTTGTAGGAACCGGAAAATGGAACGACTGTCCAGTTGCAACCGAGCTAAAAACTCATGGGTTTATGTCCGATCCGGGTAACAACCTGGCACTAATCACCCAGCTCCGGGTTCTTCGCAGATCCTGACCCAGACCAGGGCCTCCAGGCTGGTGCCAACCTATACCAAAGCCACGTAACCCGGAACCGTTGTCAACACTATCATTCACTCTCATTTTCCAGATGGGGATGGGAGGGTGTCAGTTCTCCTTTTTCTTATAAAGGCGGCCAGTACTTTGATTATGTCTAACAATGACCAAATCACTGTTTAATTACCCAACTTAGAAGACCACAAATCATTGACACTATGGTGACACTCATTTTCAAGATGGGGCAGGGTGTGTGTCACTTTCTCTTTTGCCTATATTGTCAGCCATTATTTTGATTATGTATACAAACGACGAAAATACTTTTTGATTACCTGACTTACAAGGCCAAAAATCATTGACCCTACATTGATGCTCATTGTTAGGAGATAGAAGCAATGCTGTGACTAGCATAATTGCCTATTATGGTGGCGAATACTTTCGTTATGCATCACAGCGACCAACTCTCTGATCAATTACCTGGCTTCCAACACAAAAAATAGTTGATGCTGTGTTGACGCTCATGTCCAGAATGTGGCAGGGAGTGTGTCGCTTCCTCCTGTGCGTACAAAGGAAGCCTATACGTCGTTTATGAATGTCTGGACGCAATTGCCGTTCAGATTACCCATGATGCATGACCAACAATCAATGACGCTCTGTTGAGTCTCATTTTCAGGCTGGGGCGGGGAGCACGTCTCTGTTGTGTTTTATTATATAAGGGTCCAATACCTCAACAAAAGACAATGAAGAACCAAAGTCAATATTTTGCGATTAACAGTAGGATATCTGAATCTGACCATAAATAGAAGAACCCAAAAACCAGAACTGGAGATAGGAACTGATGGGTCTAGCCAACCCCGGCAAAACGCGCAGGTTAAAGGGTACAGGCATGGGTTTGGCCCTCCAGGACGCGGCTGGTCTGGTGTTTGGCCAGGTCCGTATCCGAACGAAACCATTCTTGGTGTCTGATTCCGGACCTCTGGCATGTTACCCCGACCTGTAGCTGATACTTGATATACTTATATCCCAATAACAAGTACAATACACACCAGCTCAATTACAGACACCAATCCACATATGGTATTGCTCTTTTGGGCTCATCTTATCTCAAGACTTAACTTCTTTTAATCAGATTCACGAACAAACTAAGACCTGTAAGTATCAGAAGAATCATCACCTTCGTCCACACAATCTTCAGACACTTCTACATGACAGGTTCTGTTACCTATGATCTAGTTGAACCTGTACTCAATTCCTGTGAGCCACGCATGGTATAGGATCTGGACAGTATAACAATGTTGCTTCTATTCCTCATAATGCATGTATGGGTCTCTCACAGCAGAAATCATATGGTTCAATGCTGTTTTCAATCTTGTTTGTCTCACAAGTGGCATAGGAGTGTGTAACAATTGCCAGGAGAGGTATACATGTCTTCAAGGGGTTTATAACGGAGAACTCATCTCACTGTAGTTACAGACCAAGAAGTACAAGTGCATTGAATTCGGAACTGTATTTAATGCAACTCTTTCCTGTGAATATCTGACTGTGGGTTGCGACAAGGAATTGGTTATCTTCATTGCAGGAGTTGTGTTACCAACGGGTCCAGGTAACCTCCCAGCAATCAGGATTCAGATCATAAAAATTGTTTTGCTCGGTTCCAGATCCATCCAAGGACCTGACTAGCTACTTCTTGGAGGGCCAAATCTGTACCCGTACAGGTCAACCTGCGGGTTTTGCTGGGGTAGGCTAAAACTGTCAGTTGAAGTCTCCGGTACTAGTTTTCAAGATTTTCTATTTATCGTTGCATTGCGATATCCAACTGTCAATCGCAAAATATTGACTTTGGTAAGTCACTGCTTTTTTTTGATGTATTGGCTGCCTTCATATTCAAAAACAAGAGGGACACACTCCCTGCCCCATCCTGAAAATAAGAGTCAACAGAGCGTCAACAATTTCTGGCCTTACATCTTGGGTAATCTGAGTGGCAAATGGATGCAGACATTCAACAATGAGGTATAGCGCGCACTTATAAGCAAAAGGGAAAGCGACCCGCTGCCTGTCCCATTTTGAGAATGACCGCCAATGGACTGTCAAGATTTTTGGCCCCACATCATGGATAACCTCAGTGGCAATTGGTTGCAGACATTCATAAATATGATATAGGCTGCCTTTATAGGCAAAAGACAAAGCGACACACTTTCTGCCCAATTTTGAAAAGGGTGTTGAAAGTGTGTCAATAATCTTTTGCTGTTGTTAGTCAAGTAATGAATGAGAGACTTGGTCGTTTTAATCCATAATGAATGTATTGGCCGCCTTCATGGGCGAAAACGCTATGTACGACATTGCTACTATCTTTCAAAGATTAGCGCCAATGGAGAGTCAATGATGGTTGATCTTGTAAGTCAGGTAATTAAAGTGTGATTGGGTAGATATTATACATCATCAATGTATTGGCCGCCTGTATAGGCCAAACAGAAAGTGACACACTCCATGCCCCATCTTCAAAATGGGCATCAACAGAGCGTCAACGATTGCTGGCCTTGCATCATAGTTAATCAAAGCGCAATGTGGCCGTTATGGTCCATTTATGATGTTTTCACCGGATTTATAGGCTCCAACGCTCATGAAACCTGAGTTCCAGCGTTGAGGATGAATGAAGTTGTGATTGCTGGGAAGGCTGTTGCGGGAATTTATCTTTCTTATGTGCCTATACAGGCTACCAACCCTGTGTTCATAGATGTCTGTGATCAAGCTCCACCAAGATTACCAAAGATGCAAGGGCAATAATCGTTGACACCCGATTGACATTCATTGTCAAGATGGGGCAGGGACCAAGTCACTATCTCTGTCGCCTATAGATGAAGCCAATACTTTGAATATGTATCATAATGACTGAGTAACTTTTTAATTACCGGACTTACAGGGCCAACAATTGGTGACACTCCGTTGAGGCTCATTTGGCGAAGGGCATATCAGCAATATGGAACTCCTCCATTCGGCATAGTATATCAGTAATGGTGTTTTGGTGGCCATTCTATCATCTTCATGTACTTTCTCCTTTATCACTACATTGTTCTTCAATAATACATATAAATATATCCTTTAAAACATACTTTAAAGTGTGTGCTTATTGTAAATAATAATAATACTCAAAAATCATATTCCTTTCTGTCAATGCTCATCTTCACTGTCAGGTTCGCTGAACAGGCTGCTGTTGTCTGCCAAATGGATGTCAGCCGCATTACCACACAGCAGATATTGTACAAACCAGTGGATGTTCCCTCATCAGTCAGCAAATCACGAATAAAATCTTCATCGCTCTGGTGATCCATGGCATATGCATCAAACTTGAAAAATTGAGCGATGGCAAACGGAGTATGTATCCAGATATATCCGTGTGGCACACCGTCAATCTCGGAACTTTGAGCTGCCTAACTGACACCAGGTGGTGCAGGTGGCAATCTGGGCAGAGATGGCACTGATTCTGGTGGAGGTTCACTAGTTTCATTGCATCTCCAGAGTGTGCATGGGTTCCTTGTTCTGCCATTTTTGCAAGGAACGCAGCCATCCGTTTGATTCTCACCAACCATTGCCGGCAGTCATTCTATTGCAGCATTCGCCTTTCAATACCCAGAGACTCAACTGCCTCTGTCTTTCCTTCCAGGACTTCGGAGTGAGGTTTCTTGTTTAGATATTTCATTTCCCCTGTTGTGGTGTGCGAAAACCCTCCTTTGGCCAATTTCGCCATATTCAAGGCAAAGTGTACATTGAACGGATCTGGCTGTACCCGACCTCCTTGCCTTGCCATAGTAGCGGACATGTTTAAAACCTACACAAAAGTAGTTGCTGCATCTAAAAATGAGATTCGGCTATTAATTCTACCATAGCCACTCTGTAGCCACCTCTCAGGTCTATGAAGCTTGTTTCCTCCACTCTTGGGGACGCTGGCCAAGTAATTTCTTTGCAAAAATGTCAGAGCTGACAACATCAAGATATTTGATCATGCATACTGTGCGGATAGATGATTTGGTTGAACATTGAGGCCTTCCATTACGGGCAGCAATATATGGCTCATGTCGCTCCCAACGTACACCAGCTGTACATTATATTGATCGTTAAAGGCCGTCCGGCTCATTATCGATTTACTCACATCCTATTGAATGTTGCTTCTTGATGTTGCTACTTTCGGTTTTATGGACTGTCTTTGAATGCGCATGCTAGGTCATATTTTCAGTTGGTGTATTGGCAGCATAGTAGTGGACTAACTGGTCACTGTGTTGCTGCTCTTTCCAAGCAGGTGGCACAGTGGATGAAACTCCGGTCAGTCGGCTCATTTCGGATCCACTCCTACCTGGCCCAGGAGTTTCTGCAGCCATGACTTGCTGTTGTGCAAAACGTGAGGAAGATGATAACCAAAAGAAGTGGAACGTCCTGAGGAATAGATAGTAAGCTTCAAGTTAAAATGGAATAAGTGACAGCCAACTTGCACATCCTGCTGAAGATGAATCATAGTGTGTATGGCTGCAGGATGCAGGGGATTCCAATGGTCCCGCAATTTGCAGTAAGTTGGTCCGATGTTGAATGGTCATTTACAGGGATAAATTGTGGTGAATGACAGCTATAATCTCATGTTTGAGAGATATGAACAGGATATTCTTTGATGGAAGGGAGGTCTGGTGATGTTTATCTCAATTTATCACCAGGATCTTGCATGAAACAGATGCTACCCATCAAGTCATGATGTACAGCTAGCATTACCATTCCCAATGTATTCACTGTCAAATTGCAGATTTTGTTTTGTTCAAGTTGATCAAACATACCAACATTAACATAAAAGACACAGGTTGCCTCTATCTGGTCCATAGTTTGCAACATCCGACATCTTGCCCAATAACAAAATCTACACAAGATTAAATGGTCAATGTTCCGAAAAAAATCTTTTCCTGCTTCCGGTGGGCAAATCCTCCCAATTGATAAAGCCATCCACACAACGATGTCATCAAGCACATGAGGGCAGGAGCCGCTTGGATGCAGGAATGGTCCGAGCCTTGGGAGCATTGCGCTCCTTACTATCTAACAAGAAGCATTCGGTGGAGAAAATACCAGCAACGCACTGTTAAAGCAATGAAGATGAAGAGTAATCGATTCAAGGATTATGTGGAGAGAGATACCTCTGATATAAGAAAGCGAGTTCAATACGCAGAGGCTGCGATTATGCAAGCTCTGTACAATAAGAGAAATGCTGGAAATGAGGGATCGACAACCGGAAAGCACGAGACATCATTTCAAGAGCAATTGAATCCTATCAGAGACAGTCTGAGCAATCTTGCAAGTTCCGAAAATAAGGGGAATGGGGAAGACGAAAAAGATGATGAAGAAGATACAGAGCATGGCCAGCTGAGTGAAGTGGACGAACCCAGCTGGGTGATAGGCCAAATCTTCTCAATGGTACAGCTGGGCATGGAGAATGTTCATCAGAAGCAGATGAGGCTTGGCGAATTGAAGCAACTGGGATGATGGGATACAGCCGACACATTCTGGGAGAGAGATATTGTGTATAGGACGGCCTAATTGAAAGTGCCGGCAATTCTTTAGCCGCAAATAGACATGGTTGTCGTGGCACCTACACTGACATCATTTGGAGAGCTTATGCAGACACTTGATGTCGTCCTCTCACAATCGGATTTGCCACACCGGACTTCTCGACCAGGAAGTGGTCATATGAGGCTTGTTCACAAGACTCCTCAGTCACACAAACCCATCGTGACTCTCCCACCCGACGCAGTGCCTGAATCGTCACCAATTAACACATTAAAGACTATTGAACATTTAAGCTTGTACTCCTGCATATAGCCTCCCTAGCTAATTACCATTCAGAAATCTGATTCTGACAAACAAATGGTGATGGATCCTGCCTTGCCAGAGGCATATATAGCCAAATAGTTAATTTTGACGACATATCTCTTTGAAAAGCCAATCCTGTACCTATTTCGCTCTGTGACAGCATTTTCAGGATCTCAGTGAACCAATTGTGACAAATGATAATATGTCTGTGCATGTGCAAGGGTAGTACGTGCCATGCGGAAGTACTACATTCCATACCATGTTGATAGACAACCAACACACTTGTGTATTGTCTTGTCTGTTATGGTTAAGTGAGAAATTAACAACTGAATTGGACACAAAATTTACTAACAAAATTTACGTCAGTGATGTCATAGGAGTCATAGAAGTAGCGATCAATGCCCAATGCAAACCCCGATGAATGACAACCATCATGGTGCATTCAACCATTCATCCAACAGTATAACTATCCGCTCCAACCTGGTGAACATGGTTGAGATTTTCAAAATTGCTTATGGTACGTTGTGGAAATCAAGAAGACGGAGCAGGACAAGGAAAGGTGAGGAAGTTGGGCTATATATATCAAAAACAAATGTATAGATCTATTTGCAGTAAATTGCTGGCCACAAGCGATGAAACGCAATGTGCGGACATTATTCATTGTTCAGATAATATGTATTATCGTGGCTCAGATAATGACAGGCCCCGAAGCTTTTGGATGAAAATGGTCATACATAGCAATGATATATTAGCTGTCAGTAATGACTGCATCCATTTGGCGCACAATCATTAAGCATCAAATGACTGTTGGTATGTGATGAAGGCGAGCATCAATGGAATGTCAACGATGTATTGTCTTACCCTGTCGGCAATCAAAGGGGTGCATAGTCACATCCATCAAAAAAGGAAGTATGGGCAGTCTTTATAGGTAAAATGGAGTGCAATACGCATGATGTCCTAACCTAGAAATGAGACTCAACGCAGCGTAAACTATGTCTGGTCTTTTATCTTCGATAATCAAATGGCTATGCAACAGTATTAACGTATAGTCAAAGTATTGGCTGCCTTTATATGCAACAATGCTATTAACTTCATCGCTACTACCTCATAACAATGTGTGTCAATGGACCATCAACCATTCTTGGTCTTACATCTCGGATAAGCAATTAGATATGCAATGGCACTAACCCATAATCCAAGTATTGTCCACCTTCAAAGGCAAAAATGCTAGTGACTGTATTGCAACTACCTCCTCAAAATGAGCATCAACAGATAGTCAACAATTTCTGGTGTTGCATCTTGGATAATCGAACAGCAATGCAGAGACTTTACCCCAAAATTGAACTATCAGCTGCCTTGACGGGCAACAATGCTAGTGACGATATCACTACTAGCTCCTGAAAATGAACATCAACATTGCGTCAACAGTTTTGGGGGGTGCTCAGTATGCTACATAGCAATGAATTGCACTACATTGTTCCTAAACTGAGATATTAACAATCAGTCTTCTCAATATGTCTTTGTATACAACTTCACAAATATGCATGCAATGTCTCACAGGTATGACTTTTGTCTTGAATGTTGCTCTAGCGTCAATATTAAAGAACCAGCTTTCTACTTCACTATAAAGTTGCTTTTGACAGTCTCTCATGTCTAATTACCCGGCATTCAAATTCCTGCCGCGATGTCAGATTCACAATCTTTAAATACCTCATTGCTAGAGGTTATGATATTTTCTCAAAATGAAAGTGTGTTTATTCGTGATTTGAGCGACGTTACTTTTCAAATCATATTTGCTGATTCATGGGCTTCATTGAATGAAGGCTCGAAGCGTCCTATTGCTTGGAATGACTCTAGCCATGCACCTTTATGGCGATTCAATTTGCACTGTGGAATAGAGGAGACAGGCAAACCTGCCATCATATATATCATTTGTCATCAAATTCTTCGTCATCTATCAGAACATGGGAGCAGGTCAATGTGGAAACACTTGCTGACAAAAGCGCACATTGCAAAGTTAAATAAATAAACAGATTTGGAAGTTACCAAATTGACTAGTTCAACGGTAGAAGGAACAGCTTTGGCCATACTGAAGAGGCAAATAAGTCGAGGAATTACAATTGTAAGATTCCAAAGGAAATTGATATTTGATGTTTAGGTTATATTTATGTTAACGTAATTGACAGACAAAATGTTCCAAACTTGAAGCAAAGCACTTTGAATCTGCCAAATTTCACCAACACACTAGGAATCGCTACCTCATCTCAGGATTTGTTTCGGCTCTTATTCCATGGAACCCATGTATCAGGCCTGGAGCTGCAGTACCCGTCAGATGCATCATAAAGCAACCTAGTGCTACCATCTGCCAGAACCCTTAGCAACATTGGCCGGAGAGAATACACTCTGACAGTGGATGCAATTAAGAAGCAATTGCTGTGAAGAAATGATGGTAGTTTAGCTTTAAATGGGTAGACATCGAGGAACAAATTTGCCATACTGTCAGTCATTGATTACAATATGGATCGAAATTGGGCATTGCGAGAAGCACAACCCGCATTGGATGAGGTTGATAGCCAATTCTTTTAGTATTTTGAAAACGAAATGAGTATGATAGGTCAAGGGTCAACATACTGCAGCAAGGCTAGCCGTGGGTGTCAAGAAAGTTTTGGATCAATTTAAGCTTACCGATGGCAGTTTACTCGGAATTACCACTACTAACTCTTCCTCAAATTTCTGCAGAACTCAGGAATCGCAATCAACCCTTGAGGCCTCCGGAATTGTGTGGCCAGCATTGAGAAACCATATACCATGCATGGCGCACGTCATTCAGCTCGCTTTAGGTGCATTCATGTGCAATGTGAGCGTAAAAGGCCACACCAAATCTTGGGAAGCCCATGAGCGCGATCAGCAATTTGGTGAGAATGAAAGCATAAACATTGGAAAGAGTCAAGGACTTCGTAAAGAGGCCAACGCAAGAATCAACAAGGTGTCGGCCATGTGACCAGGTTTAGCAAACATACTTGAGGCAGTGCGTATTTCATGTAATTTTATATGTCTGGACAGTGACCTTCATATACCAGCGACTGCTTGCAGTATTGACTACACTGACACCTGGTCATCGAAAGTAGTTCACTGACTGTCAAAAAGCCAAAGTTTGAATTGCAGTACAATCTAGTATGGACATGAAGACATGCTGGAATTTGACACTGCAGTTGCTTGAGTGAGCCTACCAATTCCGACCATTCACCCACTAGTGGCTGACGAATCCAAAATACAGTGATTACCGGTCACTCCTCACCACCAAGAATGGATGGACCATCGTCATGTAGGTCAGGGAAGTTATTAGGCCATTGTGGTATGGGACCCAGTGGATTTCGAAAACACATACAGTTACTCTTCATCACATGATCACTGTGTAGAATGACATGTTCAATCATATTGATGGCATTATGCCAGCTCTAGCTAAAAAGAAGAATCAATGGATGGAAGACTTATACTTTGCCGTGATGTTTGTGTGACAGCGGCTGTGCAATCATTATGCCGCAGTTATCCCAATGACAGGTATGATTCTCATTCCATCACATATTCTTGATCCTTTCCGGAATTTGCGATCGTGTAGGAAGTGGATCAAGGGAATGGATATCAATCCTGACGCCAACACTTCCTACACTACCCAATAGCAAAAGGCATTCCTGAGGTATGTAGAGAATAAATACTGCACCAACGGTAGACGTTTGCCCATCAATAAACCCAACAGCATACCGAACAACAATCTCTTCTCCTACACAATGTCTTCTAGATCTGGACACTTTTCTTATGATTTCTATGATTTGTCTGGTGATGATGAAGAGTACATAATGCCTAAAATGTGGCTTGAATGACGCCTGGACGAAGCAATCCCACAGCACACTTATTGACCGCCGCAATGTTCTTTTCAAATTCAGCTCCTGTATTACCTCGTATCTGGGGGCAATTCAATCTGAAGCTTATGGATTACCACTCCGACCCTGTGGAGGTTAGCAGTACATTGTGGATACCAGATATCACTGACAGGTGGCGCCAGCAAGAGGACAGGCATACAAAGTATGCTGATCTCTCCAATGTGGCATGCAATTCATTCTCTATCCTACAACATGGTATCGGAGTGGAGGCCTGTTTTCCCATGCGGCAAGATGTCATCGGCTGGAGGCAGTCAATAACAACAGGCGAGACACTGGGCAAAGGCATTGTAGTAAGGCAGGTTGCTTGACCCAATAATGGGATATTGGCAGACGAAAACCCGGCATTGGATACAACAACTACTGAAAACGACTTGGAAATGACGAGAGAGGCGGAGGAAAGACAATTGCGCAGAATAGCCATGGTCCACATTTTTTTGGAGATGTGGCAGGGAAGTCAAAACCTATGTGCTACACAGATAGAATCTCGCGCTCAAAACATGCAAATGACAGCCTTGGGATAAATTTCAGTTACTGAAGAGATCGTCAACCTGTGCTGGTCAAACTTTCAACATGAAGGTGCAGCTGCATATGAATTATCAGAAAGTTCAGCTTTGCCACCAGCTCTGTCTGTGAAGGACCTGCCTGGAGGATGAACTCAAGAATTGAATGTCTGCTGAATACGAAGAATCAAATGCCATCTGGCCCAAAGTGATGAGAACAGTAAACCTGAAGGCAACTTGGACACAGAAAATTGGCTTGACTGGAATGGTGACTTGGATTATCCAAATGACAGCGAAGATGACTGGTAGACGGAGAATGAAGCCTTCATTCAGCTAGACTATGGTAGCGAGGATCCGGAAACCCCGGAGCAGAGGGATTTGAGTGCCGCACCAAATGTTCCAAGATTGATTCGGCCAACATGGACCTCAAAGAAAATAGTTGAAATGGTGTTGATGAGAGTCAATATAATGGAAATGAGGAGGAATAAGGAGAACAAAGAAATGTATGAGAGAATGCGTCAATGTATTTCGACCAGGTTCTTTATGATGTTTGACTGATAATTTCATTTACAGATATATTATGGGAGAATATTGAGCAGTCGCATGTGTATATTGGTTAATAAACAGATGTATAGCAGGGAAAATATATCATTTGGCAAGATGTATAAATTATAATAGAATGGGACCAACCAGTCCAACAATATTGCTGGTGTTGGCTATACCAATGGGCCAAGTGCCAATCAGCCGGCAAGGCAACCAATAATTTCAAATCATAATGAATACAATTATCGTTGGTAGCAGATTTGGAATGGACAACACATTGAAATGAGCGTCAACGGAGGGTGAATGATTGTTGAGAATGACTGTAAGGGAATTGAAAAGCGAAATGGTCGCTGTTATGCATAACCGAAGTAGTGGCAGCCTGTACAGGCCATAGAGAAAGCAACATGGTCACAGCCCCATTCTGAAAATGAATGTCAATGGAGCTTCAACAACTTTTGTCTTTGCATCTTGAGTAACCTAAGTGGTGATTGTTTGCAAACATCCATAAATGAGGTATTGGCTGTCATCAAAGGCAAAATCAATAGTGACATGCTCCCTGCGCCATCCTGACAATGAGTGTCAATGGAGTGTCAATGATTTTTGGTCTTGCATCTTGGGTAATCTGAGTGGCGATTGGTTGCAGACCTCCACAAATGAGGTATTGGCCGCCTTTAGAGGCAAAAACAAATGCAACATGCTCCCTGCCCCAGCATAGAAATGAGCCTCTACGGAGCGTCAATGATTTTTGGCCTTGCATCTTGGGCAATCCAAGTAGCACCTGGTTGTAAACAGCCATAAATGAGGTATTGGCTGCCTTTTGAGGTAAAAACAATAGGAACATGCTCCCTGACCCATCCTAAAACTGAGCAGCAATGGAGCATCAATGATTTTTAGTCTGGCATCTTGGGTAACCTAAGTGGTGATTGGTTGTAAACATCCATAAATGACATATTGGCTGCCTTTAGAGGCAAAAACAACTATGACACACTCCCTGCCACATTCTAAAAATGAGGGTCAATGGAGTGTCAACAATTTTTGGTCTTGCATCTTGGGTACTCTATGTGTCACTTTGTGGGGATTATTGATATATGAAGCAATGGCGGCATTTTCAGGCAAAACAGTGCATGACATATACATTACCCCATCATGAAAATGAGCGTCAACTGAGCGTCAACAATTTTTGGTCTTGGCTATTGGGTCAACAAGGCATTGTGCAGACCCCTGAGCTCATAACAGAACAATTGAGGGCTTTTATAGCCAGAAATACAACATGTAAAAGGAAAAACATGCATTCCAAATTCATCGATATTGCAAACTGCAAAATATGCAAAAGAGATCCGTGGATGTTTAATACCCAATTTTGATAGGGTTCTATTTTCATGCAGCAAAAACCAGAGCCATATATGAACGTACAGATGGAACCGCTGGGCGACCGGCTGACATCCCACCCTATTCAGACATGCCTGGTGATCTCCCTTGATCCGTACCGGAATTGACAAGTCGTGTGTATTAACAATCTGGACTGGGAATTTGACAATGGTTCGGTTTTGAACCGGACCCACAGCCGAAGTGACCTTCCGGAACCGTTTCTAATACTATGCAGGAGCAATGTGGTCTCATTGTAGTCGGGTCTTCAGGATGAGACTCCCTCAGAATGTTCTTCCAGTATATCACTCAGTTTGTCTCAATAGCGGATCGCTGAAGGCAGCAACTGTTGCTGGAAAAAGTCTGGTCTGGCGCTCGGCACCAGCCAGGCAACAAATACAAGATACCAAGATGGTAGGCTGTGGGCCAATGGGAGAATCCCGTTGATGAGCAGGGGGTGCAGGAGGAGGAGTTATACATCACTATGGCCAAGACTGTTGGGGAGAACAACATGGAAGCTGCCACTTCCAATGATTAGATTAGTGCAGCAGCAGTATGCCAGGTTGCATGCGTGAACCATCTCTGCGCTGGAGATGGGAGCGAAACAGAGAGCAGATGTGGCACTTTTGAGGGAGCCACCAGGGGAGAATGGTGGAGGTAGAATCAGCCATTATTTGTATGAGATTATGAAACAAAAGAGAGTTTTGACAGCAGTGGGAAGGGAGAGTGACCATGGAGCTGACGAACAGACAGACCTGAGCAGCGGTGCAAACAATCATGTCGTTGTGACTGATGTTCAAGAAAAGGAGAGAAGATTATCTGGAATATCAATATTTATAACCAAAGAAACATACAGACTAGGGAGAGACGAGGGAGGAAGACTGACTGACATAAAGTCATCCAACAAGGAGGCAGCACAATACTCTTTGTCAACAATAATGCACACAGCCACAGATGGAACCAATGATGTAAGAAGTAATGCTATGGGACTCAGTGGGAAGATACTATTGCCCAGTACAGACTAGTGATTGGAAATGATGATCGGCCAATTCAACACTGGGAATGGAAATTTGAAGATGGTGAATCGGCTATAGACCTGACCCTAGCCCACAGACCTTTCACATGACGGACCATACTGGATGAATGACATGACACAGGCCCTGACCACTAGGTGAGTGAGAGGGAGTTCAATGTCGAGATGCTGGTGGAGGGAGACACAGTGCAAGTCATGGAATGGAACCTGGCCACCAAGTCAACACAGGACGAAGAGGCAGCCGAAAACTCTGAAATAAGCTGGAAGGAGAGAGAGCCCCTGAAGGCGTGGAATGCACAGGTGACGAAGTAGAGTGAGAGGCTGAGTAGTGCCAGACAGTACAGAGCAAAGTTCTGGATGCCAAAGTGAAGAAAGTAAGAATGTGGGCTTGAGTGCAGAGGTGGTGGAATGGCAAGATCGAGGAGAGGAGAAGCGGACTGCAGGGAAAGAAGAAAAGCGGAAAGAGGTCAGAGGCAGCAGCGCAGGCAGAAGCTGAACTGCAGATGTTGATTTGACAGTATACGAGACAGATGTGTATGCAGTATTTGCCGAACCTCGGGGGGGGGGAGGGGGCTGGCGGGTGGCAAAGTTCACTAACCATCATGAGGGAGCCACTGTGCAACAGTTGACTGAAAGGGAGGGAATGCTAGTAAACACTACGGCTAAGAAGAAGAAGACACCTGGAGCACAGTCCCTTCTGCTGAACAATGTCGACTAGTACTATGAAATACCTCAAGCAGGACATGCCCAACACTGCATGCCCGAGCACTTAGTCAAAGGAGCTGTGTTTGTGCAGTCATTCAACACAGCCCCTGGCTTACAGAAATTGTCATTTAAAGCCACGTGGCTGCCCTCAAAGCAGAACAAAACAAGAGTTGTTGGAATAACCAAACTGGCAGCCTGGACAGAACGTTTACCAACTGTTTGCAATAATGCGAGCTGCGTTGCGGATTCCAGAACCTCGAAATTAGGACAATATGAAGCTGAAGCCATACTGAACAATCTCCTGGTTCAGCTGCGTGGGGATAGTGTTTGAGCATGTAGTTACAGAGGTGCTGTCTGACAAGACCGAGTGAAGAGAACTACTAAGCAATGGCCAGTTCGGTGAGAGGATGGCAGGATAGGCCATCAATGAAACAGCCATCGCAGTTGACAGAGCACAGTCAGAATGGAAAAATGACAACATCTTGGGTATCCTCCTGATGGATATCGAGGCGGCATTTCGAAGACTTGCAACTCGGATCCTGATCCATGTAATAAAGCCCAAGCAGTTCAACCGAGCCCTCAAACAATGGTCCAAAAGCTGTCTCTCCATCAGGAGAGGGGAAATGGTAGTCGAAGGCAATGTCATGCAGAGTTACCCCATGAATGCACCTGTATCACAGTACTCACCCATATCGCCGATTCTCTTCACACCACACACCGCTGGGCTCAAAACAAGGGTGGACGATAGAGTGCAAGGAGCTGAAGGCCAGTTCGTCGAAAATGGCCTTAGATGGGTAAGAACCGGGAATAATGTGAACCAGATGGTCAAGACTCTCGAAACCTGCACAGCAGAGAGCAATGACCGGGCCAGCAGTCAAGATCTCGAGTTCAACACTGCGAAGACAGAGACAGCAATCGTCATACCCAGGATAGGGCACAAGAAGCACATCCTGCTGAAACTGGGAGCCAAATTCAACAGGGGAAACGGTTTCATCTAATTCAGCAACGAAGCAATATGGTGGCTGGGGGTCTGAATTGTTGCTCACCTGATGTTCAAAGTGCATCATAACCACCGCTTGAAGAAAGCCAGACAAGCTGAAGCCCAACTGCACGTACTCAAAACACTGCACGGAATCGTCTCCGAGCAATCTATGGTAGTCCAATCAACCTGTATCAGAGCAGTGACAATATATGGGTGCGAGCTCTGGTGTTATTCAAATGCAACCGGCAGATGACAGATTCTTTTCACTCCTGCGTAAGGGGCATGACTGATCAAACATCTGTCCTCTGCCCACAATGCCACTAGGTCTACTTATGAGAGTTTCAGAACTCACACCTGCACTTGTAGCCTTCAACTCAAGGTAACAACGATTCACAGTGAGCCTCGCAAATGAATGCAAACGCTCTAAGCTGAGGGAGACCTACAACAACCACAAGTCTGGCGTACGGATGTGTAAACAAATCAATACAGCGCGTAAAGAAGGCTGGACGTCAGAGACCAGGTGGTGGCCCAATCGGGATAAAGAACCGGCGGTCATGACTGACACACTGAGCAATGACACTTTAGCCAAGAGACAGGTGAGAAGCATGGTGAGAGCGAGAGAGGCCATTGTTGGGGCGGGGGTCAGGATGTGGTGAATGATCACAATCCAATGATGGCGGAGTGGAAGCTGCCGCAGTTGGCAAGCTCACTAACAGCTGGAGAGCTTTCTGCAGCCACCTCGAAACCAGATAGATAAAGGTCTACAATGCCATGCTGTAGGCATTCGAAGTTGCACTCTGGGAGTTTGTAAAAATGACGCGCCCACTGCAGGCATCTGGAGTGACATGGGAAGCTGTCATTAGCGACTCGCAAATGCCCATCAGATGAACCGAGCACCTGCAACTTTGGCCAGGGCCAGCTCTAGGAAGGTGGATTGAGGAGAGAGTGACAACCCTTTGCAAAGCCAGTATTGAAACAGTAAGCCACTCTGTCCCATGACACACTCGTTAGGGGTTCTCCTGTAATAGAGGTAATGGTACATGTTTAATTGTCAAAGGGATATATGCGACGGAGTTACTCCAGGTCTAGTCACATGGTGTTACATCATGCCTATCCTAGACTATGCAAGTTTGCCAGTTGTATGGTCTTTAGCGGGATTACATAGGAGCCTTGTGTGAAGTTGATAGCGAACCTCACTGCTAGCAGACTCATTGAAAGTACAAGTAAAATTGTATCGATTTGATGATGCAATAACCTTGGCCAGTCTTAAGCCTTCAGGGTTAAAGATGCCAGTTATTTCTTACGACATTGCGTAAGTGAGGCTAAGTGGGACTGGACACGTTGACAGCATCAATCCAACTGTCGTGTCAGGCAGATGATAGCTAATATGCCAGTAAGTGGAAATTCAAGCCATTCCCCTATGAGATCGGAACAGGTTGGGTACTCCTCAGCCAACGAAAACAGTCTCGGCCTAAGAGTGGTGTGTCTGATTGATTATGATGTGGGCAAGCAAATGAGTCGCAGAGCTTCCGACTCCCCTGGCAGGGATCTGTGAGTAAAGCAAACGACTATCAGACTATATTGGTGAAGCATTATGTCAAGATCACATGGTGGCAGAGCAATGGTGGGCCGCCACGTAAGCCTTTGATACAGTCAAGAGAAATAGCCTAAACGGTGAAGGTTGCTGCTTAACCTACATGATGAAGCAAACTGTAATGAATCAATGCAAAGACCCTGGTCAGGCCAGCAGATGTTCCGACTATCAGATATAAAACGAGTTGCGAGATATGTAAGTTGAAGTTACTGTTTGATCAAATCTTATTGCTGAAGATGGCCCTGCATGGGAGAGCAATTCTTTAATACCAATCATGCAATTACATGATAACCTTTGGGATGGGTGGTCACTATCAAAAGAGATCGGCTCACTTTAAGAGTACTCTACGATTTGACAGATGACATCATAGCAATCCTTCATTGAAGATGATGGCCCAGTGTGGGAGACTTACTCTTCAAAACCAATCATACAATACAAGAAGGCTATAGAAGAATGACAAAGCTCCGGCTTTGGAAGGATAGCCCCACAAGCACAAACGATACCTACCTGTGAGAACAAAGCTGAAATATTATTGTGGTTTTCAGTTCTTATTTATTATTATTATCATTATCTATTAGAATTGTACGCAGTTTCCCCACTCCATGGTAGAACATAAGTTCAATAACAAGTACGAGGTTATACTGCCCACTGTATCTTTATTACTGGATCGCTTCGAAACAGAAGACCAGTTATTTGCAGCACACAGTGTTCAGTGGCTGGCAAGCATACTCCAGTTTACTGAGATATTGATCTATTATCAACAATATAAGATATTCCCTTCCAATTATATTAGTAATTGTGAGATGCCCCCATTACCAATTTGAGCACCTGAAGGAACGATGATTCCAGAATGGGATATTTCTACAATGACTGTCGATGAAAATCTGGACTCTGCGGTATATACTTCTTGAAAGAAATAACTTCCTGAATACCGAAGTAATAAGTGAACTAACTTACACACTACCTACTCTGGGAAATTATATAAGAAGAAACGCGATTATAACAACTTGAAATTAGAAGCTAGATTTGGACAACAGGGTATGAAGCAATGCCAGATTACCAGAATACTTCTTAAAGAAGGGAAGTTGAAGTATTGAGGTAGATTACACTTAATATGTAATATTGCCGATAGTACCTGAACCCCAGACCTGTCAAGGTGGGAATTTTTGAAGATAGGTGTCGATTTAGATTGAAGTAAAAACGGGCAAAATATTACAGCCACCATATTAATCAATCATCCAGATTGATTATACCAATATGCTTTAATATATTAATTAATCATCGAAATTGATTATATTCAGTATATGTATTGTAAATATTGCATCACACGACGATTAGATTCAGTTGCTTTTCACTTAGTAGCATCTGATACGACGATAAATCTTTGCCTTCTGTGTGTATAGGATCTGTATAGGTTTCCAATACACTTTTTCTGGAGATACGCATAAGGTTTATGATTAGAACTATGGCCGTCTACCTAGTACTCACTTATTTTATGGTCAGAATAGGTGTGTATAAGTACAGTTACGTAGGAAAAAGCACCCCCATAACAACACTGGCATGCACTGTAATGAGGAAGCAGATTGCTAAGGAAATTATGCGCGAGAGGGCCACCGGTCAGGCACAGTGAGAGGACAAGAATTTAACTCAGCGGCAAACAGGACCAAATGAAGCTCAGAAGGACCGACAGTGGTGAATGCTGAGTGGGAGGCCGACACATGCATTACACATCATGGCTACAGGCTGATAGGCAAAGCGGGGAGCAAGAGACCCATTCCAGTGAACAGTGTGAAGCTTCTGGCAGCCGGATTCTATCTACGGATGTCTGGACACACCCCAGTAGGCAGGTACCTAAAACTGTTCAGACACCATGACGACAACCAATGCTGGTGGTGTGGCAGTGGTAATGCGACAGCAGTCCGGACGTGGAAGCATCTCTCTTCTGCCACAGCAGCTGACGGAAAGACCTGCAGTACACACTCTGGGAAGAGGTGGGAAAGGTGATGGGATGGAGATTTGGCAGATGCCAACATGTGCAAGTCTCGGACCTGCTCTCCATGGAGATGTTCGATAAAGCAGTGGTGGACTTCCTGGCGGCCTCTGACATCAGGAAGTTCACATCCAAACCTGGTGGAGGAGATGTAGCTGATGGGCAGCAGGTGGAGAAGTAAGAGCCGGTGGTCTCTCCTTGATATTATCCCTGTTGATCTGTATTTGTGTAAAGGCACGTATGCCTGCGCTCAACAACGTAGGCTTACGTATGGTATTTCAGTGGATATGGTTGCAAACGTGGACTGGAGTGATTATAGGTGTAGATGCGTGGTAAGATTATCGCTAGAAATCTAAGGCTCAAGGCGAGCTGACTATGTGAAGTGGGGTTTACCCAGCCCTTGACACGTAACATGCAGCCATGCCGTTACAATTTGTAGTACCCACCTTTCAATGATTTTCTTTGTCAGATGGGGATGACAGGTGGCAGCCAGGGAGCTCCACCATCTAGCAGGCCAGCCTGGAGGCAGAGGGGATTCAGGGGCTGTCATACTCTAAGTAGAGTGAATACAGTATGATTACAACATACAAACAATCAAATAGCTGGTTGAAGTAGCCATGAGTTCCTGACTGGTTATCATGTTGATGCATGACAGGTTTTAAAGAGTTGCTCTCCTGACTGGGGCCATCAGCTACAAGATATCCAATGTACAATATGACAGATTATAACTGTAACATAGATATGTTGCTAATCATTTGTTCAGTATTGGGAATATCTGCCAGCACATAACCTAACAGTTCATCATTACAATAGATGATGGGTTATGCTTAGATTTATCTGTTATTGCGTTACGGATTTAATTGATGCCGAACCCATACTCCGCTGATGTAGATTAAGTCACTCACATTGCATTGTGATGCACATTAATTTAAACCAATTAGCAGAGTAGGGTCATTTCTAGCCTCTTATCATCAGTCAATGCCATTAATCCCACAGACTATTGCTTACCCAGGTCAAGACTATTTGATGACCAGGCATTACCATGAGGTATTCCCACTCCTGAGGAGATAGGCTGAATGATCATGCAGGCGTACATAGCATGATGTCTGTTGCACACATAGGGCTGCATAATCACAATTTAATCTGTATGTTGTTCCGCTAGATAAGATATAGCAGGTGTGGTTGTATATTTGCCGCAGCGCTGACAGCTCATAATTTAATCATCCCTACTATGGCATCATAATTGCATTATCACAAGTGAAACAGCTAGCACCGTCAAGGGTGAGGCCCAATCAATGATCATACAGCTCGAATGTAATCCCGCTAAATATGACTGGACTGGCACACATCATAATGTTATGAATTGGTGTTATCCATTGCTCGTCAGGTGATCTCTATACTATTCATATTGCAATCTATTCTGTACCATGACTACTGCAGAGGGAGAACCCCTAACATATCATAAGTAGAAGATTATATCTTGACTTCAAAACTCCGATGAATAATACTATTGTTCTGATGCCGCCTGTCTGACACCCCTGATCACAGTTCGCTTGTTCCCTGCATTGGTACTGAGAGTCATCCAACATATGGGGCTCCTGCTGCTGTTATGAATATCACGACTAATATAACACAACGCTCAGCAGCATTTGGTGAATTGAGAATCAACATACTACTCAGATTCAACATGCATTTTACAGGAAATTGTTTTCCATTGAACTGAATTGAAACCTTATAGATTCATCTTCTCCAGACTTTTGTTGGTCATATTTTCTGAACTGCCATGCTTTTATTATTGCTATATAAATGAAATTGTCATTAGGAGGATTTTGTTTCTTCATTGATGTCTGAAAGATATCCTCTAACACTGTTAATTCTATCATGGCTTTTCTTTTATCAATGCCATGGTAACCATAGATTACAAGTAATGCTAATATATGTTGGATAGATGTATTTGGTAGGTATTTGATATTGGTATGTATGCTTGGAGATATATATTTTCTTCCTGACTGGCAGTTTCAACCTTTCTGTCATCCTCAGAAGACATAGATAAGAAAAAAACATTTTTCATAAACAAATTCTAAAATATATAAAAGAATTTGTAGTGTAACTCCCTCAAATTTGCTACAATATCGATTGTTCCTGATGATGCTTCAGCAGTATCGCAAAGTTCATTGGGTTCTGAAAGACTCTATTTCTTGGCGGAATCCCTAAGCTCCTCACTTTAACATCGCAACATAAAATGATCTTTCTATTCCATCTTCAGTGTTTATGGAAATATCATTGTTTTCTGGAGCTCTTTGGACTTGTGGAAAGGTACAACTCCTTGGCTTTTTGAAGCAGAGCATATTTCTTCCATATCTGATGATCTATCTGTAAAACATTTGTTGGAGTTTAGTGGATGAAATGTTATTGGAGTAAAACCACCTATTTGCTTCACCTGTACTGCATAAGGTAACTCTCTTCTCGATCGTGACAATGTCTGTGCTGTCCTGGTTTTCGCCTGCTTCAGAGATTCCTTCCAGCTCTGACTTATCCTGCACACCCAGGGTATCATTTGGATAGTTTAATGGTATGTGTTTTTATTAACTCGACTGCTTGCATTTGTTTGATAATTTAGACATGAAACCACATCAATTTGAGTTGCAGCAGATCAACTCCAGATGACCAAGCGTGATTGTGATGCATTTCACTCATTGTAAACACATACATATTGTCTACATACTATTTTACTTCCTCAAGATTGGTCTAATGTGCATCACTTGCTTCTATATCCGCAGAGTGAGATTCCAATGCTTCATCATTGGCAGTTCTTGACCTTGGATTCCTGTGAGCCAATACATGTTTTCCCAACCAAGCATCGCCAGTCAATGGATAGTGATCATTAATACTTCTGACCAAATTAGTTGACCATTCAGTATCTGGGAACTTCCTATGTTGTTCTACAATATTTGCTTCTGTTGAACTCCACAAAGTATTAAAGATGTCTGCAGATTTTCCCTAGAACCTGTTGGCATGGGTGACCTTCATATGTTGGCTGTGTCAGCAGGCTGCAAAAATGTAAAAAGAACAATAACAAAAGAAAAAAGAAAAATAATTTGTTCCATGTGTAACCAATTGGAGAAAAACAAACAAAATGAGACGGAAGAAAAATTATTCAGTGATTGTGATACCGAATAGCTGATCTGAGTCGAATACTGTTTGTAATAATTTGCTTCTCAAAGACCGAGCTAACAGTGTGTCACTGGTTTTAAGACAGGATGTAGTGCAATGGGTACCTGGTAAGCAGCAGCAAAGATACATCATGGATTGCAATGGGAATGCATGGGACGCTAGATGATGGCCGGTACATAACACCCATTCCTAATATCATCATGTTGATCCCTCAGGTGATCCTTAGCGGTAGTACTGTTGAGCCACCTCTTGATTGATTAGAGATAACTTTTGAGCCAACTGGCAAAGTCAAATGTGCGGAAGTAGTTTTGTTGCGATAACTGGGATGTTTCATTATGAAACATCAGTGCAGTGTATAATTATCACCCACACCTATAGTTCCTGAGCTGGTGGGAAAACATACTTTTATGCTGGGAATATGGAGAGTTAAATGTGAAGTAGAGGCCATGAAATATGCAACTACATGGAATCTGTGAGCCTCTATCTTTACAAGTTGGGATATCTCATCGCACCTCAAGGTAATCGAACAGTCGAGGGGATATCATGCAAATATCTGAGTAAAACAAGGCATTGGCTGAAGGTATAACGCCTTAAGCAAACCAACAGATTCAGTAGAGTTATCATGCATCGCAACTGGATATTATGCCCAGGCAGGATTCCGGTTGGTCGCCAACTAAATCTCTGATGTAATTGCCAATATATCGAATTCAACTGTAGACATCAACACAATTGCAATTATGCACTACAAGGTTGTGTGGTGGCAGATATTTCCACAGTTGATCAAACGGGAGCAAGATGCCCAAGTTGACGTTATAATGTGTTGTTTAGTACATTTGATATCTTGCAGAGGATGGCCCCAAAATGGGAGAGTAACTCTTTGAAACTACTCATTCATGAACACGGTAACCTATCAGTGACTCCTGGCAAGATCAATGAGAGATTTTTGGAAAAGGGATTGTATCTCAGTGCAATGGTATTAGGGCAATATAGTGTCATAGTAGGATAATCTGAAGTAGTCTCAGCCTCAGGACTCGAGTGTAAAAAGATCTCGTTCCTCATGCAACAACGCGGATCAATTGATGGCAGTTAATAGTCAGGAGCTACCAGCAAAAGAATCAGCTAATCAAATATTGTGGTTATTGTGGTACATTTTATCTATTGTTATGTTACAAATCGTTACCAGGATTAATCACCATTCCCCAGCACCATATGATACTGAACTTTCATAACAAAACTGAAGTACTTATTTGGGCATTTGCTCAGTTGGTACTCCATTGTAGTATACAATACTATCTATTTGCGACTCAGTGTGTAAGGTGCCTAGTGGTAATAATTGCCAATAGAGTTGGCTTACTTTATTATATCAATAATAACCAATTCCTGAAGACATGAGTGTGCAAGTCAACAGGGGATCCCACAATTGCTCATACAGCAAACTAGAGAGTTATTTTTCTTGAAGGTCATACCCAAACTGGGAAAAAATTTGCAAAAATCATGATATTCTCCAATCAGCAACAACACAGGACACAACTTTCTTGAATGAAGTAATGACGTTCCAATGAGTTAGAATCCAGCAACTAACATGTGATGGAACACCTTGCGTTTGACATCTTGATTGTCTGGAAAGATAAGTGTTAAGTAGAACTCCCATTAGAAGGGATGCAATGCATTTGACATGGGAATTATCTTGGAAGAGAAAGATATACATACCCATTGGATATCCATTCGTACCATTTGCAATATGGTCAGGGAACAGATGGTGTCAAATGGATAAGAGGGGTATTTGAACAGATACGCAACAATGCTTGCATTATAAGATACATATCGATAGTATGGAGGACTAAATGGATCTGCCTGACATCAAATTTCAACAACATTTCAAGTATCTAGGGCCAGGTAAGGTATCTGACCATATTCCTGAGCACCTCGTAACAGGCTATCTATGAACTTGGCACTCTGAATTGCTCATTTACCTATGGTCGGGCCTCTGTCACTTTGATTTGGCATAGATGGGCTTGATGACTACAGAGGAGGTGTGTGAAGAGGATGCGAAGGGTGGGGAGCCTGTGGAGCTGCTGGGGATTTGAAGGTTGAATTTATTCCAGTTCTCCATCGATAGCTCCCTCACATCCCAATAATTCTCGAAATTCTCCACTTCATTCTCTTGAGATCTATCCCAATGCATTGGGTGAAGCTGCAGAATGACTGTCCAATGCAAACATTGTGCCAAAAGTAACGTTCTTGAGTGGATTGACGTCAGAATGTCCCACAATTACCAATTGCTGTAGATGTGAACCACTGTCCCAACAGTTATAATCTGACTTTGGCATAGTCAACCTCAGACTGAGTCCCTGAAACTTTGATAATGATTCATCAATAGGACTGTGACTAGCAGTCAAATCAACAATTGTTGGCAAATCATATGTGTTTTTGATAATATTGACCACATTTTTCAAACTGTCTTCTGAATGCTTTCAGACCTGTATACATTCTGCAATTGAATGTAATAGCGGAGCACATGATGTGTCCAAGGACAGTAAACACCCATTTTGTATAGTCTGTTCGCCATGAGCCTTAGCTCCTTAGAGATCATTTTACCACACAACTACATATATAATAATTTGAGTCCAAGTATGCAACTGTATCGTGATACCACCGGATGCTGGCATATACATTTTCAATCTGTTTTTGCTTTCCAGTAATGAGAGATTTCGCTGACAGAATGTGTAAGTTCACCCTTCTCTTGACAAGTATGTATAAGGAGTCAACAAGTCAGATATCCTGTTGGACACGAGTCTTGAGATCTACAATTTAAAGGACTGATGAGTCCAAAGAAGTTCATCTTCCACAAAATTTGACCGAATGACGTACAAGTACGCTGAACCAATTATGACCGAGACGCGTCCCAGCAGATGTTGTCAATTACTATAAGTACTGATAAACAAGTGTAGAATCCCCCAAACTAGATTCATCTCATGAAATCAACCAAGACTGTACCCAACAGACGACGGCAATCAGTTATAGATTGGTTGCAGAGATGCTATTACAATCACTTTACCCCTTCACTTGTCGATTTTCCAGCCACAGTCATACAAGAAGTTCAAGAAGATATTGAACCAAACATGGCTAAATCACACCATCAAACACAGTAATGAAGCAGACCCATGGTTACACTCTGCCAAGTCATGTTGACTGCACAGATATTACTGATGATATCCCTGCAGCATATACGATCTACTGTTGGCAGTTCTGGCTGCACAGAATGATGACCACCAACGTATGAAATTCCACCTACTGGGGATGCGCGCCTATGTAAGTGATGAAATGAAGCCCACTTAAGGAGGAGAACGACACAGTCTGATGAAACAGAATATCTGCACAATCCAAGAACACCAATGACGGAGATGCTGGTCATCAACCGAAAAAATCTCCCTTCACCCCGATGGATTCTACAACTGAAGCTAACTACAAAGACAAAACATTGTACAATCAAATCACACCTAAGGCAGAGAATGATTTTCCAATGTAAACTACACTATTGTTGAAATATACCTTAATATACATTACTTGAATGTAGAGCCATCCATGAGCCCAATGCGCCTACGTAGGAGAAGAACCTAGAAATGATAACAATTGCATACCGCAATATGCATTGACAATTGGCAACTTCACACTTGCAATGATTGACTAGGACTGCAGATATTTCCAAGGAAAGATATGAGAGGAAAGATATGAGATCAACTGCATGCATATGGTTCGAAAGCCATTGTCCAGAATGCTAGGGCCTGCAGAACTGTACTAGTGGTGCAAACGCCAGCATTCAGGAAGACCAAGGTCAGAGTTCAGAAACCAGTGTAGGGGTAAGCAACCTGCTTTGTAAGCTATGTTGTGCAACGTTGTGACCAGTATAAAAGGAGGACCCAGAGATACACATCTCTCGGAAGTGATTTTTGTTGTTGCAGACAGCAGTGGTACCCAGGATACCGGGAATACCAAATGTTGTCAACATGAATGGAGTGGTGTTAGCCGCATGACACTTCTGGCCACAACAATTGGTGATCTGCTTGCTAGGCAAAAGGTTGCCAAGGCATTGGCTCAACATATAGAGAATTGAACCGTGTTCTTTGGGGCAACAGTCAAGCGGACTTACGAGATATGTGAATACCCTTGTAGGCTGAATGAGCATCCCGGTGCGGCAGTGGATGTAGCACCAGAAGCGGAACTGACCTCAGGTATACATGAATGACTGCAACTCACTTGCTGAGTCACAAAGGGAGAACTGTGTGCTATGGGCATGCTTCTTTGTGTCAGGCCTGCAGTACAATGACCGAACAATATTCACCTTCAATGGTGGAATCCTTTTCGACTCCCTTGGCCAACCCAGATCGAGCAGATTCGGAGTTATACAACCGCACAGTGTGCTCGGGAGTGCAGGAGATAGTCGACCGAAGATGAATCATGGGAGTGTGACAATCAGTCATGTTTTTATTTGAAGATATTGAGGTTATGTGAAGGTATACCATTATTTGAGATTACTGCCTACTGAAATCGTAGTATAATACTTGCTTTCGAGCACAGATATGGAGATACCCAACATTCGGGTGGCAGGGCTCCACTGGGTACGACTCACAGAATCATTTAGAGATATCGAATGAGATAGACTAATATGACTGATACCACACTGATCACTATTCGGAATCCATTTTTGGAATATCAAGTTATGCAATTACACTGCCAACTGAGATTCCAACTCACACTAGGTTACCCTGATTCACAAAATTGGAGACCACCATCCACTTCTGAATCAGTACCCAATACAGTTTTATTAACCTATAAGGTGTCCGACAAAGCCATACAACATTAGTTATCGACAGAACAACCACCTGAAAATGGGGTGGATGACTGAACCGGATTCGAGAACAACAACAATGAACTATCGAAATACTGGAAGTGCTAGAACAGAGTATCACAATGTGAATTCACCAAATGACATTGCTAGCAGCGACAACTGCACCACCCGCTGAATTGACAAACTTCACTTGTAGAAAGGCGTATACTCGAGGAAAGCTTTCAAGTGCAGCAAACTATTGGAGATAATACATTCACCAAACATATGACAGATGAGAAGTTAACATCCATGTGCACAGGAGAGATGGACAGACATCAGTAAATGAAGCACATTCAATAGGATACCCAAATGTGGATGGACAAAGCATAGCTATTGCAGTGAAGTCGAAATTCATGGCATTGGGACATCCCATAGTACTGTAAGTCAATATGCAGAGCAATTCGGGGAAGGTCTTGGACAGAGGGTGACGTGATTGAATGACCAAAGCTGAAGTGGGATAGTCTGATAACAAATCGAAAGCCGACCTAAATCATGTGTCAGATTAGTCAGCGCTTGTGATTACAATCCAATTTCATGATTACTTGGCTACCGAGACAAGATGGCAATTGCCAATCGATATGAAGGAGACGATGTAGACCCAACAATGAGTTTTCAACAGGCCAAGGCAGTCATATCTATACAAAGAAAGCCTACCAACAGCTCAATAACCCACTGGGAGGCAATCTACTGAGACACATATAGAGAAGTTGACCTGTTAAGTCCTTTCGACAACAGAGGGTACACACTGGAATGAAGTCGACTGAAATTGGCACAATAACAACTACTGCGAACGAGACTTATGTTCTACTGATGCCACCCATCATGGGGACACCCATGTACTGAACAGAATGGTTGCCAAATTGGACATCGGATGTGGATTACTGAGTCAAACAGCATCTACCACTCGATGCCACGTGTCAATGACTACCAGCTGCAGCCGGTATTCTCCAGAGTATGTGGAAGCGCTGCATGAAGGCCCATGAGAGTGCAAGCATAGTTCAATTTGGTCTATATACTGATGTTAAAGAAGCATACGTGTTAGATTTTGAAGAATGAGTCGCCACAACACACCCAGAAATTGGCCTATCTGACGGATGATCCCAAAGGCTATACAAGATACCAGCAGTGGTAGCTACCATCGATGCCAAATCCAGAGCGGAAGCTCTACCGCGACAATTCTGAGAATGACATACCCTGAAATATATGTTGCGGGAAGGATGGTTATTGGAATGTGGGTTCAGAGATCAAGATATGGAGATGGGATCACCTTTGGATGTTTCTTGTTTGTCGCTTCTCTTCTTCTTCTGTTGTTTTGTTATCGGCCCTGTACAAATGGCATTGACAAGCATTTTACCACCTGCCATGGGAGGTGGAGTTTTCCAATACATCAGATCTCCGGAAAGGTTACCCTCAGTGGGACGGTTCAGGTGTGGGACATATGGGTTTGTATGATTGTGGGTGCGGAAAGGTTGTGTCGATGCTTCCTTTCCATTGCGTTCATTTCATACTATTGTACTGTGTTTTGCAGGCCAGAAGGTCTGCGTCTAAAGAGGGGGATAATGTAATGGCATGCCTCATGTCCAGTCCAGGGCTGGGTATTGCCCACTTGATATAGTCTCCTTGCTACAAGCCATATATCTGAACTGATAATTTGACCACATAACTAGGTATACAGTCACTCAAGTCCACGTTTGGGACCATATCCCAATCCCACTGGTTGCTGGCCTATGCATCCCAATCTAGGCCACCTAGATGCAATTCACAGTTGCACTAGAGTAAGTGTTAGTCAATGTGTTTGTAGGTTGGGGAGAGAATAGGAGGGACACAGAGTAAATAGGAGCATTGCTGAGTAACCATTGGATTGGCTGAATGGATACAAGGGTTCTGATGTGGATAGAAGGGTTACTGAGAGTATATGAGATTAATTGAGTGCATCAGCAACAACTCCAGTTTCCGTCAGAAACACCTGGGTGTTCCGGACGGCTCTGATGGCTCTGCAGGAACCTCGTACCCTCCGACAAGGAAATACATGCTTCCCGTCACCCAGGCGATGGGTCCGAGTATACTGGACTGATGTAGTGGCCTTCAGGTGCACCTGGGAGCACCTGGAAGCACTTTAAATCACCGTAGAGCAGTCTAGGGAAAACATCTTCTTTGGGAATGCTGCTGGTGTGCCTGGAAATCATAGCTACTACTTATTGTTCAACGATTTTCAAAACTTATGCATTCAGTTTGTATTGTCATCTATGTATCTATGTATCTACATAGCTACCTATCTACACACGGTATATCTGGACTGGCAGCACGCTGTGATTGTCAGCAAATCGAGGTGCCCCAGAAGATGATGACGAAGATGTACTCCCCGTGGCTCAGAGCACCTCCGGTACCAATGTCTCTCAGTACACTCTCCGCCACTTATTGACAATGTACTTGGAGGCCGTGATCGAGCGTGTTCGGAGTTGCAATTGGATACCGAGATTGAGTGAACTTAGAGATGCACTGGGAGGCCGTGATCGAGCAAGTTTGGAGATCCACTTTGAGGCCGTGATTGAGCGAGTTTGGAGATGGAATGGGAGATCAAGATTCAGTGAACTCAGAGATGCACTGGGAGGCCGAGATCGAGCGAGATTGGACATACACTTGGAGGCCGAGATAGAGCAAACTCAGAGATGCACTCTGAGCTGCAATCGATCGAGTTTACAGATGCACTTGCAGCAGACTATGAGCGAGGGAGATTAGAGGAGTACTTGGAGGTGGTTGATCTAGAGGCGGTCAATGGGAGGCGCGCCAGGTGCTGAGACTCTATTCATCGGTTAGTTAACGCGAAACCGTGGGACTGTGACGAGAAGACTTTACCTTTCAAGCTCTTATGGAGAATGGGCTGGTCGCGGTCGATATGTAGCGAGGTACACCAGAAGTTGAAGCTACATTCAGGGGTCAACTCGAAATCGAGAGAATGAAGGGATGACAGACAATCTTAGGAGTATGCTGTACTCGGTGTATGCTGCACTTGTTGTATGCTGCACTCAGTGTTCACTCATGATTATGGCATGGAGAGATAGAGAGGGATGACATAACTTTGTGTTCCTGCAATGATGGTAGAGTTGTGGACAAGAAAGAGGGAAATGGGGGATGAAGACGAGAACGCCACGGAGGATACGAGCAGACCAGAGAAATCAGGGGTACGACTTGCCTGATTGGGTTTGGAAGACCTGGTGTTGGTGTTATTACCCACCGGATCGGGATTGGTACCAGCCGTATCGGTGATGGTAAATTGACTCGCACACCAAAATCTCTTAAGTTCCAGTTTCCGATGATGATTTCCCCCATCTCCTCTGATCTCTCTCTTTGTGGTGCTCAACTCTACCATCACCTACGAACACGAAGTGAAGTCATCCCTCTCTATCTCTCCATGCCATGATCATGACATAACAGTGAGTACAGCATCCATCAAGTGCAGCATCATCCCAAGATCGACAGTCTCCCGCTCCCAGCCAGTTTCCCGCTCCCAGCCAGTTTCCCATCTTGCGGCGGATGATGTTGTACTCAACTCTCTACATTCCTACAATTACAAGTTAACCAATGAATAGAGTCTCACCTGCCGTTGCGCCCCCCTTCAAATCAACCGCTTTCAAGTACTCCTCCAATCTCGCTCGATCATAGCCTGCGAGTGCATCTCCATACTCGCTCAATCACGGCCTCCCAGTGCATCTCTGAGTTCACTCAATCTTGGTCTCCAATTGCTTCTTCGACCTCACACGATCACGGCCTCAAAGTGCATCTCCAAACTCGCTCGATCCCGGCGTCCCAGTGCATCACCAACCTCACTGTATCACGGCCTCCATGTGCATCTCTGAGTTCACGCAATCTCGGCCTCCAAGTGCATCTCCAAACTCGCTCGATCACAGCCTCGGACTGTATCTCTCAGTTCACTTGATCCTGGCCTCGAAGTGCATCTTTGAGTTCACTCGATCTCGGCCTCCAAGTGCATCTCTCAACTCGCGCGATCACGGCCTCCAAGTACATTGTTAATGAGTTAAGGCGGGTGTACGGAGATACAGGGGTAATGGAGGTGCACTGAGTGACGGGAATTCCATATTCGGGAGACCCCGGGGTAGATAGACATCATCTCATTTTGAGCACATCTGGATCCACCCAATTGCGTGGATTCTCACAGCCGGGTAGTATCATATCTTCTCACTCTCTTCCTCGGCTCCTCGAACTAGAACTGTTCTTTCGCACGAATTCTCTCTCCGCTCTCAATAGGCGTCTCCAGATGCTTCTGTAATTATGCTCGACTACCATCTGTGGCCAGATTGACCATATGTATATATATAGAGATACTTACATGATCCATGCCATATTATGAGGTAGCGAATATTGCGACTGTAACAAAGACGAATATCATAGATGAGATGCCTTGTGCTTATGGAACCCTAAGAACCACTGCTTTGAGAATATGGCACCAAGTCTCCCGCAGAGCTGCGCAGCGGTCTCAGCTGCTTCAAAATTTGACTATCCTAATAGTCAAATGTCGTAGCGTGCTGAATGCACCTCCATAACTGCAGGTGCTTTCAGGAGCACCTGAGAATGCTCTTGCAGAGTCTGAGAGCACTTTGCAAAGCTACAGGGGGGCGTGGGAGCATCTGGATGTACTTAGAAGCACTGGTAAAGGCAACCAGAGTGTCTGGGAGGTTTGCATGTGGCTTCCGGACCGATTTACACTTTGCTGATGTACCCAACGAACCCATTCTGACATATGGTCACAGTTGGCCACAACGCCACAGTGTCACTTTACAATACGATACCAACAGAGCGAGAAGAGACAGTGAAACCATGATTGGAGGGCGATATGCAACACGAAACGTGGTATTCGGGCTGGGCACGTAGTAATCTGCCACCGCGGTGTCCCTGACAGCTCTGACTGAGCGCGTCCACCCTGACGCAGGTGTCCCACCTGGACGGAATTGTCTTTTGCCGATGTGGATAGGAAGGATGTGATGTTAGCAGTGATTGAGTAGACATAAGAGGTTGAAACATAATGTAAAAGAGAGCCACTTATCGATACATTCTGACCCTCAATTGATGGGATGATCATTCAACTATACATGGTTGTGATAATGTCATTTTCCCAGTTGATTCAGTTGGGAATGATTCCCAGATTGCAGCCAGGAGGGACTGATACTGTACCATGCTAGTTAACTGAGACAGATTGAATATGTAAATGCAAAAATGTAAGTTGTTTTTGGAAGGCTAAAAAGAACAAGGTTTGAAAGGAAGTGTGGGGTTAATGGTGTAGGATTGTTTATTCCTGTACAGTTCGAACATCAGCTCACATTTTTCCATTCATGGAAGCCGACAATGGTACATAGAAACCAAACCTCCCCACATTCCACTCCAGGGATCAATGGGGCTGCAAAATATATACTGCTAACTTAAACAAGTGTGTGGTATTATAATATCAATGGGCTAGCCTAGCATCCAAGTCTGTTTAGGTTAGACTGAATACAAAACATTTGAACACATCATGAAAGCATTACTACAACTATTCCCCAAGACCTCTAGCATTAAATTACAGCCTTTCACCATCAACAATACCCTTCATTGTTCACACTTCATGTGACTAGATCCCTTCCAGATCAACTGGTTTCACTAGCCACTAGTATTCAATAAAGAATCTTGTTTACCTAACTCAAGCACTCCTTACATATCAGCTGTATTAGCCTTCCAACTTACGGATGACATTCCCATGATTCGACACCAGATTCGAAGAAAATTGCTTCAGTTGCAGACAATGACAAATTACAGTACCAAAATAAATGACCCATGACTAGTATCACCATTTTTGGATGATGATTAGGGCATGGTTCACTGTTTACTACTCTCCAATATCGAATAATTAGTCATTCTGTTATGGTTTCCAACCTAGGTACAATGAAACTTATAATCATCTTCCAATAAAGACAGATCGTACGAAACCCTTCTGTTTGAAACACCGATATTTAAGAACGTCTATTTCTAGAAATCGATTATATTGAAGACTTGCACATACATTTATGGAGAGTTCTGTGAATATAGAAGGAAAATGTACTCCATTCTGAAATAGACCCCCCATTACAACAATACAACTAATCCTAAGACACTGCCCATTTAGGAACAATCACTCATTCACACTGGTCAAACACAGCGGTACATTTGACAATACTGTATATAGTGAGATGCTGACTCTGAATTGGTAGTAACAAATGTAACCAACATGTCATGAATTGTGAGACAGAATGTTACATATTACTTGTGAATTGTATTTACATGGGTAAGACTGTCATAGAGAGCATGAGAGAAAGAATAAGAGACTGCATGTCACGGAGATCACATCGGAGAGTGTCTGAGAGAGCATCTCAGAGGCTGTGTTTCAGAGAAATCATCTCAGGGAGCACACATTAGATAGCATATTAGACTACTTCAGAGTCAGGTGGTGAGAAATAGGGTGTCACCACCAGATTGTCAGATATTGCAAATCTGCATGTTTTTGTGTCAAACCAGGCAGCTTGTCAAACACATCTCCTCCATTGTTGACATAATTTTTCTACATATCAGAATATCATCATTCATTGATAATACATTCTGGAACTCATTACCAGATGGTATATCTGTTGTCTCCTTTATGCTTGCGAGAGACAAAGCTACACTCTGTACACAACATGGTGTCAAAAATATATTTGCAGTTTTTCTTGCTATTGATAACATCTCTAATTTGGAAACACATTGAGTTCATATCTGTACATGGTGAAGATTACAACCAGTAGCCAGTGGCAAGTCCACGACCAGGTAATAGCCAATATGAAAATTTGGCCCGCCATGGGTCTTTGAGCTCTAGCAATATTTGCAGCTTCGACTGATATGTACAACAATCCGGGAATCCACATGTGCGATCATATCGACCCAATTACCATTTACGGTGGTGTTAATCTCATTCCAGTTAGAAGTGCTCTTACGCTATGTACAGTTACATGGGAACCAGCTACATAACACTTATGGGATGTCAAGATGACACTGTTGATAATGTTTCTGATGAGTAAGTACCCCTTGACACTTGGATAAGTAGTCAACTACATACATACTTGGAGATTACACAATCATCACAATGATCACATGGACAATTCTCCTCTGAATTGAAACAGTTGACCATTGCAAAGGTGATTTGCGAACCATGTTGCAAGCAACATGTGTCAGTGGTCAATTATACCATGTGCTACTCATGAAGAGTCTGAACTAATTGAACTATATCAATTGCAAAAAATCAAATCAGCTACATACAGAAATGTCAGCAATTGTCACACTCCAATAACTTTGAACGTGACAATACATGTTGAAGCCCAACAACATCCAGTAATGATATATGAGTAAATTGGGTCAAATATTGAACCATGAGGTTGACTCATGATTGCAATCTGGACACCGACCAAACAGACTAAATTGTAATTCCCGAGGTGAGCCAGCTTAGTCGAAGGTCCTGTCACACAGGGAGGGAGAAGGACAGAAAGAACAAACCGAGGTGGAGTAGTTGGTCAATGTCCAATGCTCATTGCAGGCAAGATGTAGTTTTACCATATATGGTTAAACCGTATATAATCCCACTGGGAAACTGAGAGGATATTCCTTCATACAACTGCCTGTCCGAGATTTGTCACAGTTGAATAATATCACTGAAGGGAATTCCGCTTAAGCTAGTACCACTCTGTGACTGCAAATAGTCATTCTACAGCTCTGTCAAGGGAAAAACTATGTTGAAGTAAATGCCATTATTGTAACCACAATTGATGCAATATGACATCAGCTGCTACTTCATATATTATTAACTAATATGGCATTTATAACTGCATGAGTTTCCAATACATTGGAGTGATTACAAATGATAGAATCCAGCATGCGATGACTGAATGCAACCTAGCAGAGTGACCAATCCACACAAAACTAGAAACTTTTTTTTTAGAGACATGACATGAATTTTCCATTGTGCAATACCACTCAAGTGAGTCTTGCATTGGCAGATGCTACAACACAGAATTCGATTTGTGACATTCAATAACTATATCAGCCACCAAGTATATATCCAATGCGCTTTGCACAGTTGTCTCCTCCTTGGGAAATATTCACCTGGGGACAAAGATCCACCCTCAGACAATAGACCACCATTCAACAAAGTTCCACACTAAATAGGTTGTACCTTACACAAATGGTGATTTATGAATGCAGTATGTCTTTGCTGGGCATCTGAGAAGAAGTGCTTTATGTATCCAGGTCCCTCTCGCCTCAGAATTCCTTATAAATCACAAATCTGTAACTCGTCACATCACCTTCTTAATGGACAGTCTTGAGAATCCCAACTAGAGAGGGGGCTTAATAGTTGGGAGTAGTCTGTCTACCTGGAGATTTCTCAACCACTAGCTACAGATCTCATGCATACTCTGCCGCTCATATTACATTGTATCCAAAGCTCCAAATGTAGAATCTATTCATAGGCAGCAGTTGAGCCATAATAGAGTGAGGATCAAAGAGTTTCAGATGTACTTTACTGGATGCACCAAATGTATGGTAACCTATTGGGCTAATTGGGTGCCATGGCACACTCCATTTGATTTGGAGTTGGAACAAGAGTTTGCTGAGGGCAATGGAAGAGGGGTCTCACTGAGCTGAGTACTGTCATGTGTTGTACCAATCAGCTGAGACTAGGCAAGTGGTTACGGCAGAAGAGAGCCAACATGTGGGATCCTCGAATGACTGTTACTGGTTCGCAGAGTTCCATTGATAGCAACCCACCTATACACAGCTCCACAATATTAGCACTGGGTCTGGGTAACCTGTGAGAGGTCAGGGTTCAGACCGCAACAACAGTTTGGTTCGGACACAGACCCATCCAAAAACCAAACCTACTACGTCTTGGCAGGCCAAGGCCGTAACAATACACATCAACCTGCGGGTTTTGTTGGTTTTGGCAAGACACCTCAGTTCCAATCTCTGTTCTGCTGTTCGGATTTTGCTATGGCTGGTAGCATTCCAATAGTCTTCTATTCATCACAAAATATTGACTTTTGAACAACATTGTATTTTGTGATGCATCGGCCCCCTTTATAATCAAAACAAGTAGAGACATGCTCCCTGCCCCATCCTGATAATAAGCATCAACAGAGTGTCAATGATTTTTGGTCATGCATCTTGGGTAATCTGAGTGGCAATTGGTTGCAGACATTCATAAATGAGGTATTAGCTGCCTTTATAGGCAAAAGAGAAAGTGAAAAACTCCCTGCCCCATTTGGAAAATGAATGTCAACAGCGCGTCAACGATTTTTGGTGTGGTAGCTCAGGTAATTGATAAGATCCTTGGTTGCTGTGATGCATAATCAAAGCATTGGTTGCCATTATGGGCAAAAACAATAGTGATGACATCATTACTATCTCCTAAAAACGAGCATCAACAGAGTGTCAACAATTGTGGGACTTGTAAGTCAGGTAATCAAAACGTGATTTGGTTGTTGTTATACATAATCACAGTATTGGCCACCTTTATAGTCAAAGTGAAAGCGATATACTCCCTGCCCCATCTTGAAAATGAGCGTTAATGCAGCGTCAACAATTCTTGGCCTTGCATCTTGGTTAATCAAAGCGCGATATGGCCATTATTGACTAAATACTATGTTTTGACCATTTTTATTGGGTACAATGCTCATGAACACAAAGTAGCAGGTTTGTGAACAAAATGAGTTGTTACTGTGCGGGAGGTTGTCAGAGGAATATCTCTTGCCTATCTGCCTATAAAGGCTGCCAACTTCTTGTTTATAGATGTCTGCGATCAAGCGCCACTTGGATTACGCATAATGCAAGACCAGAAATCATTAACACTCTGTTGATGCTCATTTTCATGATGAGACAGGTAGTGTGTTGCTTTCTCCTTTGCCTATAAAGGCGGCCAATACTTTGATTATGTATAACAACAACCAAATTAGATTTTCATTACCTGTCTTACAAGACCAAAAATCGTTGACACTCCATTGACACTCATTTTGCCACAGGCATACACACAATATTCGATCATTTCATTTGGCATAGCATATCATCAAAAGTGTTTTGGCAGCCTTTCTATCGTCTTCATGTACTTTCTTCTTTATCACTACATTGTTCTTTAATAGTACATATAAATGTATTCTTTAAAATATACTTTAAAGTATCAGCTAATTGTAGATAATAATACACCCAAAAATCCCATTTCTTTCTATCAATGCTCATTTCTACTTGCAGGTTTGCTCAATGGGATGCTCTCTTCTGCAAAATGGATGTCAGCTGCATTCCCATGCAGCAGATAGTGTACTAACCAGTGGATGTTCCTTTATCAGTCAGCAAATCTGAAATATAATCTTTATTGTGCTTGCTATCCTTGGCATATGCATCATGATTGAAACATTGAGCATTGGGAAGAGGAGTATGTGTATACACATATCAGGATTCAACACGATCAGTTGGGGAACCATGAGCTCCCGCATTTTCACCATTTGGTGCAGGTGGCATTCCGGGCGGAGGTGGCGTTGGTTCTGGCATCAGCTGTCTGAAATGGACTGGTGGAGCTGCACCCGTTCCTTTGAGCCTCCACAGTGTCTGACGATTCTTTGCTGAGCCATTGTGCCAATCAAGGCAGCTGTCCGTTTGATTATCATGAGCCATAGCTGGTTGTCTTTCTATCGCACCATTCACATTTCTATGCCCAGGAAACTCAACTCCCCGCTTTCTTGCTCACTGTACTTCAGCGCCAGATTTGTGGATCAGGTATTACATTTCTTCTATTGTGGTGTGCACGAACCCTCCTTTGGCCATTTTTGCCATATTGCAGGCAAGGCACATGTCAGACTGTTCTAGTTGTACCCGACCTCCTTACCTTGCCATAGTAGCAGATATGATGAAATCAGACCAGAAATTGGGTGCTGCTTCTAAAAATGATATTCGGCTAGTACCTCAACCATATACGCTTCCGTAGTGCCCTCTAAGGTGCTTAAAGCCCACTTTGACAACTGTTGGGGACCCGTATCACTAAATGCTTTGGCAAAAATCCGAGAGCTAACACCATCATGATGTTTGATTTTGCGGACTGTGCAGATAAATGCCTTACTCGACCATGGAGATTTCGCAATCTCGGCTGCTCAACATAGGTCACATGACTATCTACATATACACACTGTGCATTATTCAGTCACTCCACTGCCATCTACCCCTATATCGTTTCACGCTCATCGTATTACATGCTGCCTCTGATTCTTGCTGCTTGCCGTTTTACAGACCATTTCAAAATGTGTGGCTCAGGTCATATTTGTGGTCACTGCATTTCCTGCATCGCGGTGGATCAACTGCTATCTGCATTGTTACTGTGTCACCAAGGGCGGCGCATCAGATGAATTGCCTGTTGGTTGGCTCAATTCGGATTCGCTCGCACCTTGCTGAGGTATTCAAGGTGCTATGATTTGCTGGTGTGGCAATGGAGAGGAACATGATGACAAAAGAAATGGGAAGTCCGGAGGAATATATAGTTAGCTTCAAGTCAAAACGAAATCAGTAACAGTCAACTTGCATGTTCTGCTCAAGATGAATCCTACACCAGATAGCTGCAAGATGAAGGTGTTTCAAACCATCCGACGATGTGCAGTACCTCAGTCCTATATTGGTAGTTCGTTTACAGGGATAAATATTGGTGAATGACAGATCAAATCTGATATGTGAAAGTTATCAAACGGAAATTCATCCAAGGGAAGGATGTCTGGTGATGATTGTCTCAACAAATTACCGAGATCTTACATGAAACAGCTGCTAAAAATCATACCATGTTGTATGGTTAGCATTACTATTCCCAATATAGTGACAGTCAAAATGCAGATGTTGCTTTGTTCAAGCTGATAAAACATACCAACCTTTACCTAAATGACCCAGCTTGCCACCATGTGGTGCATATCTTGCAACATCCAACATCTTGCCCAACAACAAAGTGAATACAAAATACAATGGTCAATGCACTGAAAAAGAACCTTTCACCACTTCTGGTGGGTCGTTCCAGCAAATTGACAAAGACATTCACAGGAAGACATCATCAAGCGAATGAGGGCAACAGCGGCTTGGAAGCAGAGAGTGTCTGAGCGCTAGGAGTATTGGGTAGCTTACAATCTAAAAACAAGCTTTCAGCAGAGAAAAGTCGAGAAATGCACTTTTTAAGCAACTTAGAGCAAGAGAAATGGATCAAGGATTATGTGGATAGAGTAATGACTGAGCCAAGAAAGCGGGTTGAATATGCAGAGACAGCGAGTAAGCAAGAGCAGGAAGATATGAGAAATGCTGAAAAGGCAGGAATGACAACCGGAAAGCATAAGAAATCATTTAAGGAAATATTGAATCGTATTGGTGACAGTCTGAACCATCTTGCAAGTTCCTTCGATGAGGAGGATGGGACTGATGACGAAGATGATCAAGAAGATACAGAGCTGCGCAAGCTGCACAATGATGACGAACCCGGCTGGGTGATGGGCATAATCTCGAAATGGTAGTGCAGCACATAGTCTGTTTTCTGCAGCAGATGATGACGCTTGACAAATTGATGCAACAGTGCTGCCAGGATGTGGGCAAGTACTTCGGTGAGACAGATAAGAAGTAGTGGACAGCTGAATTGTATGTTCCAGCAGTAGTTAAGCCACAGACTGAAAATCGTCCAGCTCCAGCAGCACTAACAAAATCTGGTGTGTTTATGGAAACACATAATGTTGTGTCCGGAAAATCGCCAGTGCTGCGAGGTACTTCTCAACAACACAGTCTTTTGAGCGGGCTAGGTTCCAGGATACGTCCGTCACACTAACACATAGTGTCTCTCCCGCCTGACTTGGTGCCAGACATGTCACTGATTATGAAAACAAACCCTGTTAAACCTCCAAGCTTTTACCACTACGTATAGCCTCCCAGGCTAAGTACAATATAGAAATCGGATTCGGACAAAGAAATGGTGATGGCTGATGCGGTGCCAGAGCAACACACACACAAATTGCTATTGTAGAGCACAGAGCTCTTTGAAACGCAATTCGTGTACCAATTTTGCTAAGTGTCAGGTTGTTCCTGAGTTCAGTGAACAAATTGTGGGACATGATAATTTGTCTGTGCATATGCAAGGGTTGTACGGGGCATGCGGAAATTCCAGTCTCCAAACCAATTTGATAGATGAACAACGAACTTAATATTGACTTGCCTTTTACAGATTAGTGAGAAAGCACCAACTATATTGGACACAAAATTTACTAATGAAGTTTATGTCAGTGATGTTATATGGGTCATGAATGGACGGTCAATATGGAATGGGAACCAGTATGAATGACGACCATCATGCTGCATTCATCCATTCATCCAACTGCACAACTCTCTGCACAGATCTGGTGCACATGATCGAGATTTTGAAAATTGCTTATTGTAGGTCAGGGAAATTGAGCTGAAGGAGTTCGATGAGAAATGGTGAGGAAGTCGGGCTATGTGGAATCAAAAACTTCCGGATGGATCAACATGGCGTACATTGCCGTCCAAAAGTGCTGGAATGTGATAGCACTACATCAGGTATCGATCAGATCATGTGGATTGTGGTGGATTTGGCATTGTGAGGCCTTGAAGATGTTGAATGCACATGATTATACATAGATAAAATATGATGGCTGGCAATGATGACCTCATGCCAAAATGCATACGATTGTTGAATATGCAATGACTATTAGCATGTCTTTGTGGTGAGTGTCAACGGAGTGTCAACATTATTTAGTCTTACACTTTTGAGGATCATAGGGCTGCATAGTCACATCTTTCCAAAGTGAAAGTATATGGTATCTTTATGGGTAAAAATGGAAATGACATGGTGGTTACCCCATCCTAGAAATGAGCGTCAATGGAGCATCAGTGATGTTTGGTCTTGTAAGTCTGATAATGAAAAAAACATTTGGTTGCTGCGATACATAATCAAACTATTGGCAGACTGTATCAACAAAACTGCATCTGAAAATGTCGCTACTAGTGTCTATAAGTGAGCATCAACAGAGTGTCAATGATTTTTGGTCTTGCATCTTAGATGATGACAGGTCTGTGTAACGACATTAACCCATAATGAAAGTATTGGCTGCCTTTATAGGCGAAAATGCTAGTGACATAATCGCTAGCACCTCCTACAAATAAGCATCAATGCAGCATCAACCATTTTTGCTCTTGCATCTTGGGTAATCAAAGGGCTTTGCAACGGCATTGACCTATAATCACAGTATTAGCCACCGTTATGCAGAAACATGCTAGTGACGATATTCTTACTGCCTCCTAAAAATGACCGTCAACAAAGCGTCAACAGTGTTTGTGGGGACTTAGTAATCTGCACAGCGATGACCAGCATTGCATTGTCCCTAAAATGACTTTTGAATGGTCAGGCTTTTCAATATGTCTTTGTATGCAACTTCACAACTATGCATGCAATGTCTCTCAGGTCATACATTTTTCTTTCTCCTAGCTTGGGAGTCAATACTTAAAAACCAGCATTCTATTTTCCTAGAATGTAACTTTTGACAGTCTCTCAAGTCCAATTATGCAGCTGTTAAATTCCTACTGCAATGTCAGAATCAAAATCTATATATATCTTGTTCCTAGAGGTTGTGATATCTTCCAAAAATGAACCTGTCCGTATTCACATCAGCAAAAAGTATTTTGGTCACTGGGAGCCTCTGGGAGTGTCTGAGAGTTGTCAGACCAGAATCCCAGAATGGTCAAATCCCAGAGTTTACTGGACCGATGAAGTGGCGTTCAGGTGCACCTGATAGCACCTCGGAGCGCTGACGACAAGCCTGGGAGCACCTGGGAGCGCTGACCATACGCCTGGGAGCGCCGACCGCAAGCCTGGGACCATGTCGAATCACTGTAGAGCAGTCTGGGAAAACATCATCTTCATTGGGAACACTGCGGTGCACCTGGAAATCATAGCTACTGCTTATTGTTCAAAGATTTTCAAAACTCATGTATTCAGTTTGTATTCTCATCTGTGTATCTATGTATCTATATAGCTACCCATCTACACATGGTATATCTGGACTGGCTGCAGGAGGTGCTTGAGAGGAAATCGAGGTGCGCCTGAAGATGACGATCGTGTGTACTCGGATATACACTCCGAGCCCATGATCAAGCGAGTTTGGAGATGCACTTGGAGGCCGTGATCAAGCGAGCTTCGAGATCCACTTGGAGGCCGTGATTGTGGGATGTTGGAGATACACGTTGAGGCCGTGATCGAGTGAACTTACAGATGTACACTGAGGCTGTGATCGAGCGAGTTTGGAGGTGTACGTGCAGTCTATTTTGTAGCTAGATTGGAGGAGTACTTGGAGGTGGTCGATCTGGAGGCGGTCGATCTGGAGGAGGTGGATGGGAGGCGTGCCGGGTGCTGAGACTCTATTGATCGGGTAGTTAACTCACAATGGTGCGAATGTGACGAGGTGACTTTACCTTTGAAGCTCTTATGCAGAGCTGGCTGGTGGCGGTCGATCTGTAGGGAGGAACGCCGGAAGCGGAAGCTACATTCAAGGGTCGACTGGTAATCGTGAGGATGAAGGGACGACAGACAATCTTATGTCTATGCTGTACTCGGTGTATGCTGCACTCAGTGTGATGCTGGACTCGGTGTATGCTGCACTCAGTGTAATGCTGTACTCGGTGTTAACTCATGATCATGGCATGGAGAGATTGAGGGGAAAGAATCAACTTTGTTCTACGATGATGGAAGTGAGGAGGATGAGAAAGAGAGAGATGGGGGACGATGAGAACCATGTGGAGGTTACGATCGGATATGAGCAATCTGGAGTACGACCTGCCGTATTGGGTTAAAAAGACCTCCTATCGGTGATATAACCCGGCGGATCAAGAATCGTACCTGCCATATCGGGGATGGTAGGTTGACTTGCACACGAAATTCTCCTAAGTCCCAGTGTCTCATGATGATTTCCCCCATCTCCTCTCATCTCTCTCTTGCTTGTCCTCAACTCTACCATCAACTAAGAACACGAAGTTATATCATCCTTCTCTATCTCTCCATGCCATGTTCATGAGTTAACACTGAGTCCAGAATACACCAAGTACTGCATGATCCCAAGATCAACTGTCTCCCGCTCCCAGCCAGTCTCTCAGCTCTCAGCGGACCTTGTTGTACCCAATTCTCTACATTCCCACACTTTCGAGTTGACCAACGAATACAGTCTGAGCTTCAATCGCGCATGCCTCCCGATTTACCGCCTCCAGATTCATCTCCTCCAGATTGACTACCTCCAGATTGACTGCCGTTGGATCAACGGCCTCTAGATCGACCGTCTCCAAGTACTCGTCCAACCGTGATCGATCATGGCCTCCAAGTGTATCTCTCAACACTCTCAATTACGGTTTCCAAGTGCATCTCTGAGTTCACTCGATCTCGGCCTCCAAGTGCATCTCCAAACAAGCTTGATCATGGCCTCCAAGTGCATCTCTGAGTTCACTAAATCTCGGTCTCGTAATGCATCTCGAAACTTGCTCGATCACGGCCTCCATGTGCGTCTCAGTTTACTCGATCTCATTCTCCAAGTGCATCTCGGAACTCGCTCGATCACGGCCTCCAAGTACATCTTTAAGGGGCGATGGCGTGTTTACGGATATACAGGGAGGGGTAACCAAGGTGGAGAGAGTGAGGGGAAGTAAATATCCGGCAGACCCCGGAGTAGATAGACGTCATCTCATTTCCATCTCACCTTATCATACAGTGGCAATAAAAAGTTCTATCTTTCCCAACTTTTGGTCTCACTCGCTCTATCCGATATTTCGTGGATCCGCGCAATGGCTGGATCGTCCACACCAGGTGGTATCATATCTCCTCACCCGATTCCGACGCTTCTCAATGGGCGTTGACACGTGCTCCTCAGAATATGCTCGACTACCATCTGCGGCGAGCTCGACCGAATGTACATATTTCGAGACACTTCAATAATGCATCCCATATGTTGAAGTAGCGAATCTTGTGACTGTAACAAAGACCAATATGATAAGATAAAATGCCTTGTGGTTATGTACGAACCACTGCTCTGAGAGTACGGCACGAAGTCTCCCGCAGTGCAGCGCAGCTGTCTTGGCCGCTCTTGAAGTCTCCTGCAGATCTGCACAGAGGTCTCCGGAGCTCCAAAATTTGACTATTCTATAAGTCAAATCTCGTAGAATCCTGATTGTACCCCCATAACTCCTGGTGCTATCAAGAGCACCTGAGATTGCTCTTGCACAGTCCGAAACCACTTTGCCCAGCTCCAGGGGGGTCTGGGAGCATCTGGAAGTACTTAGAAGCACTGGTAAGGTTGCCCGGAGTGTGTGGGAGGATTGCATGTTGCTTCCGGACTGATTTACATTTTGCTGAAGCATCATACGAGCGATCTTACTTGACAAAGCATATCTGATACTCGCTGGCATTCCATGAATGTGGGCTACAAGCATTCTATTGTTTGGAATAATTCTAGACATGCACTTTTGTGGTGTTTCTACTTGCACTGCAGGATTGTGGAGACCGGCTGCCCTGGCATCATATGTTTCATTTGTCATCATGTTCTTCACCATCCATCAAAACATGTGACCAGCACAATGGGGACACACTGTCTGGCTATAGCACACATCGCAAAGTGAAACACATTGACAGAGTCGGAAGTCGCTGAATTGACTAGTTCAATGGTTGATGAAACAGCTTTGGCCATACTGACAAGACAAGGATGTCATGTACTGACAATACTAAGTTCGCAAAGGAAATTCAATTTCAATATTTTGGTCTTATCTATGATATCCGAATTGACATACAAAACTCTCTAGACTTGCAGCTAAGAACTTTGTATCTGCCGAATTTGACCAAGACACCTGGAATCGCTCCCTCACATTAGGATTTGTTTTCATTCATATTCAATGGAACACTATATCACACCTAGATCTACAACAGTTATACAATGAGTTACAAAGAGAGCTGCTGCTACTGTCCGCCAGCACCCTGAGCAACATTTGCTAGAGGGAGTACTCAATGACAGTGAATGCAAATAAGAAGCAATTGCTGTCAAGAAGTAAAGTTAGTTTAGCTTTAGATGGGTGGACATCAATGAACAAATTAGCCCTAATATCTGTCACTGCTAACAATATGAATTGAAATTGGGCATTGCGAGGAGTAAAACTCACTTTCGATGAGGTTGATACTCTATTCTGTTCCTATTTTCAAAGCAAATTATGGATGATAGGTCCAACGTCAGCATCCTGAAGCAAGGCTAGCCGTCAATTTTAAGGAAGCTCTTCAGTGTTTCGAGATCACCAATGGCCATTTACTTGGAAATATGACTGATAACGCGTCTTCAAACTACTCGCAGTCTTGCAAATTACAATAAAGCCTTGAGGCCTCTGGAATGGAGTGGCCCACATTCAGAAACCGCATACCATCTATTGCGCTGGGCATTCAGCTTGGTTTTGATGCATTCATGGGCATTCTTGGTGTAAAAGGCTGCACCAGGTCTTGGGAAGCTGGTGAGCGCGATCAGTAATTGGGTCAGAGCCAAATCATAGACATTGGGAGGAGTCACAGACGTCGACAAGAGGGCAATGCTAGAAACAACAAGTTGTTGGCCATGAGACCAGGTTTAGCACAGAGCATTGAGACAGTGTGAATTTCAAGGAATTTTGAAAGTCGTGAAACTAACCTTGATATAGGAGCAAACAGTTGCTGTAAAGATCATGTTGACACCAGGTCATCGAAACGAGTCCAGTGACTGTCAAATCTCCAAAGTACAAATTCTATTACCACCTATAATGGATGGGAAGACAGGGTGGAATTCGACACAGGAGTTGCTTGAGCAAGTATACCAATTACGACAATCCAGCCGCAAGTGGCTCAAAAGTAAGACACACTTTGATCAACACACTCTTTTCACAACACAAGATGAATCTAATTGTTGTCCAGTATGCCATGGTAGATTTACGGCCACTCCTATACTGGACCCTGTCGATGTCAAAAAGGCATACAGTTTCTCTGCATCACAATATCACCGCCTATAATGCCATGTGTGGTCATAGAGATGGCGTTAGGCACACTTTAACTAAGCAGAAGTCTCAATGGAAGGAAGACTTATACTTCGCCATGAAGTTTGCATGACAGAAGCTGTCCAAATATTATGCTGATGTTACACCAACAACAGGTATGCTTCTCATTTCTTCACACATCCTTGATCCTTTCCAGAAGATGCAATCATTCATGAAGTGGGACAAGTGAATGGATATTGAACCTGAGGATGAGACGTTCTATACTGCCCAATACCAAGAAGCATTTCCGAAGTATGTTGAGAATGAATACTGTGCCAAACGTAGATGTTTGCCTTTCATTGAACCCGAATGAGTACCAAGCAACAATGGTTTTCCATCTGCAACAGCTTCTGGTTCTGGTCCATCAACTTTTGATCCAGATGCTTTGTCCAGCGATGATGATGAATATGTGATGTCTAGACATGTGGCTGAACTGACACCCGCATGAAGCAACCACGCAACATGCTCATTGACAGCCGCAAGGCTCTATCTGATTTAACCTCCTGAATGACCAAAGATCTGGGGGCACGATGATCCAAATCTTAATGATCACAACTCTGACCCTCTGGGTATTAGCAGTAAATTTTGGATACCAGATATCACCGACTGTAGGCGTCAACAAGATTAAATGCATTGACAGTATGCCGATCTCTTCAATATGGCAAGTAATGTATTCTCAATCCTACCACATGGTGTTGGAGTCAAGGCCAGTTTTTGCCTTGGGCAAGACGTAATAGGCTGGAGACAGTGAGGACTCCTCGGCGAGACCGGTTGCGAAAATGTCATTGTAAGGCTGATTGCAGTTGCCAACAATGGGAGATTGCCAGGGGATGACTGAGCATTGGATACGACAAAAACTGAAAATGACTTGGGAATGAAGACCGAGGTGGAGGTGCAAAAATTGTGCAGAATGGCTAAGGTCATCAGCAAAATGTATTTTAGTCTATGGAAGACTCCAGGAGTGTCTGAGAGGATGTGGAGTGTAAACTTAGAAGCGTGAATTTCAGGAGAGTATCAGACCCTAGGAGGGTATTCCAGCAGGCCTTCGGAGTAACTGGGATCTCTGATGACAGGTCCAGGAGTAACTGGGATCTCTTATGACTGATACAGGAGTACGATGGGAGTGATTGTGTTAAGTTTGGGAGCATGTCGGAGCGCCAGAGACAACATTGGGTGCAGCTGGAAGTGTCGCCGAACCAATGCGGGAATCACAAACCAATTCTGAGAGATGTCTGGGTTCTTATGGATATTCATTCGGACGACTCCAGGCGTTATCTGTGATGCTTCGGATGTACATGAGCAATTGACTTCCTTCAACAGCAATCATGATCCATGCATTATTGTTCATTATCATTTCTGAATCATACTAGCCATCATCTTCTTCAAGATTGTATTTTGTGCCTCGCTGCATTAAGGAAACGAAAGAAAAAGGCGAGAGATTCAAACATGAACCCAGGTGCACCGAAACAATAACCCAACTAAGCTATCGATAAATATCAATCAAACATGCTGTCGCTGTCATCCACTACATCTCCCATCTCATCAGGGCCAACGATAGCAGGAACACACAATTCATCAACGGCGCAACGAAGCTGGAGGCGCTTCTTGAAATTGCTGATTATTCGTTCCTGGTAAGTGGATGAAATGGAATTCCAATGTCGTTTGCCTTGATTTGTGATATCTAACAGAGGTGTAATGAGATGTCAGCTAGCTGCAAACCTCAATGGGGGTATAAGAGGCAATATGATACATTCGGATGAAAAATGGGAACAACTACCAGGGGAAAAGAGGCGCGCCAGATGTGGAGTGTTGTGTGGAAAAGAGGAGTACCACAAAAAGTGTTGGAGAAGCGCGAAATGAAAAAGAAGAGAGTCAAGTTCAAGCTGAGGAGTGCCGAAAATGGAGGGGTTAAGAAGTGCAGAACGAAATTGAGGAGCGCTATCAGAGGAGGGTGTAGGAGTACGGAATGCAATTGAGGAGCACCGAAAGAGGGTGGGTTGAGGAGTGCGGAATGAATTAGTGGTGAGCCAATCCAGGCAGAGCAGAGCACCAATGAGATTGAGGAGTGCATATCCCAGAGGAGGAGCGCCGAAATGAGGTGGGGTACGGAGTGTGCAATTCATTGTCGAAGCGTCGGTGGGAATTGAAGAGCACCCATCCTGTGCTGAGGAGCGCAGATAGGGGGGTCTAGAGTGCGGAATGGGATAAAGGAGCGCTGAGAGGAGGAATTGATTGCGGAATGAAATAGAAGAGGTTCAATCTGGGCTGAGGAGCTCCGACGAGGATTGAAGAGCGCCCGATCTCATGGAGTCACGCCGCAGGGGGGGGGGGCAGGGGCGTGATGCA
>Ga0307512_10000376_pt1 | contig 65016 bp, 76 predicted proteins | sample 14_EM_MG_FD_200267 | JGI IMG/M metagenome (GOLD analysis project Ga0307512, IMG submission 200267) | Populus trichocarpa ectomycorrhiza microbial communities from riparian zone in the Pacific Northwest, United States - 14_EM | ecosystem: Host-associated > Plants > Roots > Unclassified | place... | reverse complement strand
AAGCTGGTAGCAGTGGAATTCTCACTCTCACCTCTCTGACAATCTGGCTTTGCCGGGAGCAAGCTGGTAGTGGTGGAATGCTCACTCTCACCTCTCTGACAATCTGACTTCGCTGGGAGCAAGCTGTTGGCGGTGGATCTGGCTTCGCTGGGAGCAGTGGATTTGGCTTCGCTGGGAGCAAGCCATTAGTGCTGGATCTGGTTTCGCTGGTAGCAGTGGATCTGACTTCGCTGGGAGCAAGCAGTTATCGGTGGATCTAGCTTGGCTGGGAGCAAGCTGGTAGCAGTGGAATTGTCACTCTCACCTCTCTGACAATCTGGCTTTGCTGGGACCAAGCTGGTAGCGGTGGATTGGGCTTCGCTGGTAGGAGGGTATTACATGATTTCGTGTAAGAATAATTGAACAGTAAATTACCCGATGCCGGTGGTTGTGATGATGGTGATAGTGATGGTGCTGATGGTGATGGTGGTGATAGTGATGGTGGTGATGGTGATGGTGTTGATGGTGATGGTGGTGATGGTGATGGTGGTGATGGTGATGGTGGTGGTGGAGATGACGATTGAAAAAGGGGGTTGATGGAATGCATGCAGTATGAGAAATTTGCATCATTCTGTAATTCAATATTACATACGGTAACACCCACGTAACATTCTCCTTAAATCCTCATAACTCCGCTCTAATGGCCAATGTACAGGGTAGGCAGTCATAATCTATAGGAAGCACCGGTAACACAGTGGTAACAGGGATAATGTATCTCGGTTACGGTTGCACCGAAGGTTGTCCCGACGCTGTTTACCCCTTGTGTCCAACTCTACCTCAGACTGTGACAACCACCTAATACCACTCAGTATGGACCTCAAATGGTAGTCCTTCTTCCAAGGCAACTCGCCTCATTTGGTGTTTTAGGCAAGTTAGCGACATGGTTTTCACAACACGACACAACTGACATAATCAACAACACAATACAATGAGGGCGTGAGAGCGGAGCAGTTAAATGAAGAGTTTTTCTGAGGACAGCACACTCCGACCCACAACACTTGGAGGAACTATGATGGAAGACCTGCTTCTCAGGCACACAAACACCAGTATGAGTTGTTCCCATGGACGCATCAACCCACTTAAACAGCGAAAATTGGTAGACACATCAAAGGTGCTGTTCAGTCCCCATGGTAGGACGGTTGGGGTATTCCACTGCGATAACATCAATTAGACCCTGCACTCAGGCGAATGTGGTACTGGATCTGACCAGTTACATTTCTGGGGGAGGACTAGAATATGGTGCCCTGGGGTATTGAGGGTGAAAGAGGGGAGGGGGTGAATTTTTGTTTTCGGGTAGTGGGTGGGGAGCTCCGCCATCTAGCCGGCTCTCCCGTAGTCGGAGGGGAATCGGTCTTTGTCGTACTCTAATTAGAGTGAATACAATATGAATAAACACACAAACAACAGTCCGCATCTGGGCCAAGAACGCTGGTGTTGGAGTCAGCCAATGGGCAGCAGTAAACATGGAGATTTGGCAGAACAAGGGTTGCCTGACGACACAATGGAAAGATAATAATGTGACGGAGCATGTCTGGGAGATTGCCCAGTCCATGAGCATCACCAACAGGCAAGGCGCCGGCCCCGAGCACTGGGATCTCCTAATCGATTGTTGTGTTACTTCAATCAGTGATCTGTTGTCGAACAGGCCGCTGTCGACACAATCCTTGGCAGACAAGAGTAACCTAGATGGGCAGAAACTCAAGGCAGCATTGGACAAGTTAGCGGATGTTGGCCTGCGCCAAAGGAAGAATAGGATCGATGAAACCCAAACTAAGAAAAGGAAATTTGTCTATGTTGGTATGTATTTCATCACCTTGATGCTTCTGTTGCTCTTCCTGATAATGTGTGGATACAGAAGACGATGAGGAAGAAATCTTGGGTTACAGGTCGTTGCCGATAAAGGCTCCTTGCAATGGCTCGACGGATTTCCTTGTTAAGCCATTCAGCCTTACCATTGCCTATGTGGATTCCGACATTGCTGGGAAGATGGCAGGTGAAAACAATACTCAGCTATTCTCATGGTACTGGCCTGGGGATGATGAATCGATACTTCTGATGGTTACATCAATTGTCAATAGGACCATTTTGTCAATTGTGAATGCTGCAATTGTTGGTCTGCCAGATCCCAGCTGGAAAATCCGAGAGCTTTGGGGCTGCCGGCAGGAGCCTAATGGAGAGGGTGGGCCGCACCCCTGTGATGTGACCCAAATCATCAATAAGAATCCTGCTGCCGGTTGGGTAAAGGTGGCGATTAAATTCAACAACCCAACACTTTTTTGCATCATTCATCATGGCCAACAAGCTGACGGCACATCTGGTGCCCAGACGCCTATGCGCGGTGGCCACAACTACCTTCCTCTGGATGACATCCTCCCACCTCCAGCCAAGGATATGATCGATGATATTGGGGAGGAATCGGATGATGATGCTGAGATGCAGCGCCCAAATCCAAGACGCTTGCCAAGGGCGAAGACAGGCTTCCAAAAGTACGACCAGAAGCTTAAAAGGAGGATTATCTGACAGCAGCGATACCTTGAAGTCGTCTGGAACTGTGCTCTTGGTCTCTTTGCCGATTACGAGCAAAGTGTTGTTGCTGATGAGCACCTCAGGAAAATGTATTTTGGTCACTAGGAGCTTCTGGGAGTGTCTGAGAGTTGCCAGCCCAGAATCCCAGGGTGGTCAAATCCCAGAGTTTACTGGACCGATGCAGTGGCCTTTAGGTGCACCTGGGAACACCTGGGAGCACTGGCAATAAGTTTGGGAGTGCTGACCACAAGCCTGGGAGGACCTGGGAGTGCCGGGGACAAGCCTGAGAGCGCCGAGCACAAGCCTGGGAGCACGTTGAATCACTCTAGAGCAGTCTAGGAAAAACATCATCTTTGGGAACACTGCTGGTGCGCCTGGAAATCATAGCTACTACTTATTGTTCAACGATTTTTAAAACTTATGTATTCAGTTTGTATTCTTATCTATGTATCTATGTATTGATATAGCTACACATATACACACATTATATCTGGACTGGCTGCAGGCGGTGCTTGAGAGCAATTCGAGGTGCACCTGAAGATGATGATCAAGTGAACTCTGAGATACACTCTGAGGCCGTGATCGAGCGAGTTTGGAGATGCAATTGGAGATGGAGATTGAGTGAACTGAGAGATGCACTGGGAGGCCGTGATCGAGCGAGTTTGGAGATGCACTTGGAGATCGAGATTGAGTGAACTCAGAGATGCACTTGGAGGCTGTGATCGAGCCAGTTTGGAGATGCAATTGGAGACGGACATTGAGTGAACTCAGAGATACACTCTGAGGCCGTGATCAAGCGAGTTTGGAGATGCACTTAGAGGCTAAGATCGAGTGAACTTAGAGATGCACTCCAAGGCTGTGATCTAGAGAGTTTGGAGATGCACTTGCATCAGGCTATGATCGAGCGAGATTGGAGGAGTACTTGGAGGTGGTCGATCTGGAGGCGGTTGATGGGAGGCGTGCCAGCTGCTGAGAGTCTATTCATCGGATTGTTAACTCGAATCTGTGGGAATGTGATGAGGTGACTTTACCTTTGAAGCTCATATGGAGAACTGGCTGGTGGCGGTCAATCTGGAGGGAAGTACGCAGGACGCTGAAGCTACATTCAGGGGTCAACACGAAATAGTGAGAATGAAGGGACGACGGACAATCCTAGGTGTATGCAGCAATCCGTGTATGCTGCATTCGGTGTATGCCGCACTCGGGGTATGCTGCACTCGGTGTATGCTGCACTCGGTGAATGCTGCACTCGGTGTATGCTGCACTCGGTCTATGCTGCACTCGGTGTATGCTGCACTCGGTGTATGCTGCACTCGGTGTATGCTGCACTCGGTGTATGCTGCACTCGGTGTTAACATATGATGATGGTAGGGATGTGGACAAGGAAGAGAGAGATGGTGGATGAAGAAGAAGACAATATGGAGGATACGAGCAGATATGAGAAATCAGGCGTACAACTTGCCTGATTGGGGTTAAAAGACCTCATATCGGTGTGATCACCCACCAAATCAGGACCCCTAACTGCCGGACGGGAACTCGGACCTGCAATATCGGTGATGGTAAACTGACTCGCACTCGGAATTCTCTCAGTCCCAGTTTCTCATCATGATTTCTCCCATCTAACCTGGTCTCTCTCTTTCTTGTGCTCAACTCTACCATTACCTAAAAACACAAAGTTCAGTCATCCCTCTCTATCTCTCCATGCCCTAATCATGAGTTAACACCGAGTACAGCATTCACCATGTTCAGCATCAACTCAAGATTGACAGTCTCCCACTCCCAGCCAGTTTCTCATCTCTCAGCGGATGTTACTGTACTCAACTCTCTACATTCCCACAATTACAAGTTAACCAATGAATAGAGTCTCAGCTGCCGTCGCGCCTCCCTCCAAATCGACCGCCTGCAAGTGCATCTACACACTCGCTTGATCACAGCCTCGGAATGCATCTCTGAGCTCACTCGATCTTGGTCTCCAAGTGCATGTCCACACTCGCTCGATCATGGCCTCCCAGTGCATCTCTGAGTTCACTCAATCAATATTTCCAATTGCATCTCCAAACTCGCTCGATCATGGCCTCAAAGTGTGTCTCCAAACTCTCTCAAACTCAGCCTCCCAGTGCATCTCCAAACTCGCTCGATCATGGCCTCAAAGTGTGTCTCCAAACTCGCTCAAACTCAGCCTCCCAGTGCATCTCCAAACTCACTCGGTCACGGCGTCCAAGTGCATCTCTGAGTTCACTCGATCACGGCATCGAAGTGCACTGCCAAACTCGCTCGATCACGTCCTCCCAGTGCATCTCCTGGTTCACTCGATCTCGGTCACCAATGGCATCTCCAAACTCGCTCGATCACGGCCTCGGAGTGTATCTCTGAGTTCACTCAATCCCGCTCTCCAATTGCATCTCCAAACAGGCTCGATCACGGCCTCCCAGTGCATCTCTGAGATCACTCGATCTCGGCCTCCAAGTGCATCTCCATAGTCGCTCGATCATGGCTTCCAAGTATATCGATGAGGAGTGATGGTGGGTGTAGGGAGATCGAGGGGTAACGGAGGTGGACTGAGTGACGCGGAGTATATATTCGGGAGACCCCGGCGTAGATAGACATCATCTCATTTTCATCCCATCTTATCATACAACGAAAATACACACTCTCTCTTTCCCAACTTTTGGTCTCACTTGCTCTTTCCGAGATTATGTGGATCCACGCGATTGCATGGATCCTCATGGCCGGGTTTTATCATATCTTCTCACCTTCTTCCTAAACTCCTCGGGCTAGAACAGCTCTTTCTCACGAATTCTGTTTGGATGTCATGAGAGGTGCGGCGGAATGTTGATGGTGGGCTCTCTGCCTCCTAGCTCCGTCGTTTCACCACAATGGCCTCGACGTGGTCCATCTCCAGGCTCTCTCAATGGGTGTCTCCAGGTGCTCCTCCGGTTGTGCTTGACTACCATCTGTGGCCAGATTGACCATATATATATATATAGAGATACTTAAATAACACATGCCATATTATGAGGTAGCGAATCTTGTGACGGTAATAAAGATGAATATGATAAACATCCCTTGTGCTTAGGGAACCCTAGGAACTAATGCTTGGAGAATACAACACCAAGTGTCCCGCACAGCTGTGCAGCAGTCTCAGCTGCTCTCGAAGTCTCCCACAGACCCGTGCAGAGGTCTCACCTGCTCCAAAATTTGACTATCCTCATAGTCCATTCTTGTAGCGTCCTGAATGCACCTCCATGACTGCAGGTGCTTTCAGGGGCACCTGAGAATGCTCTTGCAGTGTCTGAGAGCACTTTGCAAAGCTCCAGCGGGGCCTGGGAGCATCGTGAAGTACTTAGAAGCGCTGGTGAGGGCTACCGGTGTGTCTGGGAGGTTTGCGTGTGGCTTCTGGACTGATTTACATTTTGCTGATGCATGTGGCTTGGCTTCGCCAGCACGATCACATTGTGAATCCCCTTGCTGCAGGCTCTTTGTCCAATAGGAAGTGTAAAACCAGCCGCCCAGCTGCAAATTAGTCCTTGTACGGATGGAATTCACTGGCTGGACGGTTGTTCATGGATTTGCGTTGTGGGTGGGTATTTTTCTTGCATGTTGGAGGGTGGATGGATAGGTGATAATTTAAAGTTTTTTGGAGGGGTTTTGGGTCTCTGTTGGGTGTTTTGTTTGTTTTATTATCACATCAGTCATGTTCATGCATGAAGGGCTGTGCTGAGAGTTCACAATGTTGGGATTGATCATTGAGACTCATGTTTTTGTGAAAGGCATAGTGGCAGTGATAGAACTCCATGTATGAGTATCAAGTAATTGGAAGTTTAGTATCTTTACCCAGCAGAGGTTAGCCCAAATGATTGGTGAAACGCGAATGCGTGTTAGCTTGTTGCGATAATGAGTTTCGTCAAAGGAGGCCGATCAACAACCCTGCGGTATGCTCGTCACCTGCAATTCTTAGTTCTCAGTCCCCATCCATCCAAGGAGTTGGAAGTGTGGGCGGCGGGACAAGCCAAGATCCCAGAGTTGTTGACAAGATACAAAGATGCATCCCGACGATGCTGTTAATCATATCAACGCATTGTTTCCTCAACACAAAGCTTTAATTTATTTAGTATACATTCATTCACATTTCCTTTAGTCACTCCATTAATTGTTTTGTACTTATCACTTGCCTCCTTTTCAAATCATGACTTCAATACACCACACTTCTCCTCCCCCTCCTCATGCTTCCAGCACTAGGAGATGCAGACAATCTATCCACGACGAGGATCTTGATGACAATCTCATCACCATCCCTGACAATTACAATGATCGTTGAGATGACAATTCAGAATCTGATGACGAACCTCTTCGGTGAGCATCCAAGAATGCAATGGGCAAGCAGACATCAAATGATTCCCTCACGTCAACACTTGGAAAATGAGTTGCGGCAACTCAATCAACTCCCATGTCAGCACTACCACTACATCCGGAGCATGGGGAGGTCTATATTGTCTCAGAAGAGGAGGATGATTTCGGGCCTGTGCCACTGGCATCCAAGAAGGCATTCAATTAAGTGTTTTAACAATTGCATCCGCCCATCACTGTATATATTTACCAGAGGAAGGATCCAAACGAAGCCGGTGAGCAATTGGTTGCATGGACAGCAGGAAATCTGTGGTGATATGAGCCCACTGTTGACAACATGACAGGCCTCATCGTCGGCGCAGAATACAACGCCCAAACAACTCTTGCAGGCGTTCCAGCAATGGACATGGCAAGTGCGAAGCCTACTGCTATCAATTATGCGACGTATGTGAATCCCCTTGCCATGAATGCGGTGAAGACCGCCCACATTCATAGTTGGTGGTATGAGGAAATTCCCAGGATTGATCCAGCCCAGAGAAACTCAGACCCTTCACATGCCTACATTTGAGTGGTAAATGAATCATCTCAATGATTGTGTTCATCGCTGACATTGTGTATCGGGCTCTGGAAAAGATTACTTTCTCCCATGCAACAATGGTAGACTGCTGCAAGACGTCAATCGACTCTATTTATGGATTTCGAACACAGTCGCCTACAGAGATCCAGAAAATGGTCGCCTGGCTCCTGCCCAAGTTCAGGTTTACCTGCCCCATGAATGTTGGTGAGGTAAGTTCATAGTTCCCTTCTTGTTTAATCGTTGTCTTGACGATCAATTTAGTAGTGTAAGTTTCGATTTGCAGCAACTGAAATTGTGGATCTTATTCAGTGGACATACGTCTCCGGCATACGCCAAATGGGAATGAAAGATAGATCATTGATTAATAAAATCAACCCAACATTCATTGCCTTCACTGAGACGGCCGTCCACCACTGTCTTTCGGCCTGGGCAACTGGTGAGTTCAGGGTCCGGCCAGAGTTTGGTCCACGAGGTGGAGCGCAACGTAAGTAAGATACGAGAACCATTAATCACGCGGTCGATACTGCATGCGCAGCTGTATTTCGTTCTCTCAACGCCGATGTTCATTCTTCCTTGCCTGAGGTTCGAGCCAAAACGATAAACAACATCCGCAGCATGATTCGCCACAGGATCCACTCAACGCCTACAGACCCAGAGATGGCACAACCTCACCATGATCAGGGCAGATTGGATGAGGACTTCCTCGGTTACTTCCTGGAGGAACTGATAGAGCAGCCCGACAATTCATTGAATCATCTCAGCAGCATTGTTGCTGCTACTGAAGCTAACATGCGATTCTCAGCTGTTCTGCCTATGGGCAGGTCTGCCATTGCCAGCAGCAGTGAGCCCGGCCCCTGCAGCAACAATAACAGTAACAGCAACGACATCACCACCATCACCAACATCACCAGCATTGAGAATACAGGATTAGTCGATGGAAATACGATTTTAGAGGGTGCGATGTCACTCGGAGGTTAGGAATGGTGTCAGTGATTGGATTTAGACTTTCCTTTGTGTGCAATTTGATTCTAGGTTTCGTCGATATATCAGAATAGTAGTCAATGACATAGAACTGATGATCTACTGAAGTCTGATCTGAAATGGGTGAAATCATAATCGTGATGATGCATAACCCTCCCGTGACGGTTGAACTGCAATGTACTGAATGATTTTGTATCAACACATTAAATATCGTGAACAACTTCCGCCTGGTTACTATCATTGGTCAAATAAAGCCATAAGGGTCGTTAAAAACAAGAACTACATGCTTCATCAAACATATGGAGAGATGACTATCATCATCGAGAGCACAAATCGAATTGGGCTATGTAGGAGTCTGCCGAGATATGATTTGTGATATGGCCACAGCAAGTGTAAACCATTTGTTAAATGCGCAGTTTCACATATGCAAAAGTGGGTACACTGGTCGTGACGCTTGAAAACAGCATCACGACAACTCAAAGAACACTCTGTAACATTGAATCAATGCTATATTTCAGGTAAACCTCGATTTCATTTTTTTGAGTTTGTGGGTACAATAACCTGAATAACTTTAATGAAGGAAATTTAGTTCTTGCTGATGTATTTTGGGATAGCACATCGGGCGTGCGGCAACTACATGGCTAGTCCACAATAAAGCTATGAATGTTCTGAATGTGCATCATGTGCTGCTATCGGTATATTCACCGAATTTCCGCATGAACTATGGCACAATGTTCAATGGAGTTCTAGTGGAGCTATGGCTCAATTTCCAGTGGAGCTATGGCACGATAATTATAGAGTTGCAGTAGTCCTTAAGGGTTATGGTACAATGTTCAATGGAGCCATAGTACGATGATCACAGAATTGCAGTAGTCTACGAGAGCTATGGCACGATTTCCAGTGGAGCGATGGCATGATCATTTAACACTTCCTGTGGCTGGAAAGTAGCTACTGCACAATAAAATTCACACTGAAATATAAGCTTTCACTAACAAATACAATACTTCTAGCAGCATGTCTAGTCCATCGGCCAAACCATAACTCCACACCACAAATCTAAATTCCCTTCCTTCACCAAACTGTAACTCAACAGTACAAAACAAAATTCCCTTCCTTCACCAAACTGTAACCCCACACTACACACCCAAGTTCACTTTCTTCGCCAAACCTACGGACACCTTCCTCTTGAACCTTGCTGGCAATTCCAACCCAGGTGCCATCCATTGCACTGTAAACTAGTTAGCCCAGGGCACGTGACCTCAGGTATACTTCCTTACCTTCCGAATAATGACACTCATTCAGAATCCACCGGGTCTTGCCGCGCGTCTATAGTTGGGAATTTTCCCTTCATCTTGCCGAAGGTTTCCGTGCATGGTGGGGATGCCGTCAGTTTTGGGAGTCTTATATGTTGAATCACTTTGGCATTTTGTCTTCTCATATCTAGAACCTTATGTCTGAATAAGACTGTCGCAATATCGGATGATTCTGGCGTCGTATACGCGGTATCCCTCATCATTTGATGCCCCTGGTATATCGCTGCGACCGTCATTGATTGTGCAGCCGCCATTGGAAAGATCACTCACCGCCGCCGTCTATTGTGCTAACACGCAGCGCTCCTACAGCATCGCCAGTGGCAATGTAGGTGGGGAGGTGCCACTGGAGGGTGGTTGCTATTAGACAGACAAACATGGGTAACATTTGCACCAGACAGCGCGAATCTTGAATGCCCAGCGATTGCTTCGCCTTGAAAAAACAGTGGTAAATTGCGGTGGCGATCTAGCTGCTAACATATGGCTCCTAGCGAGTCTGAGGATGAATATCAGCATTATTCCTACCAGTGGACGTTTGATACCTGCCTCTACTATTTTCTTCTCAAAGATATATCGTTCATTTTCGAGCAGCTTGCGGACCTTACCCTTCGTCTTTGGGGCCTCCATCTCTAGGAGTTGGTAAATCTCTTTCAGTTGTATGCCAATCTGTGAGACTGTGGTGCTTCGCATGGAATAGTGAAATCCTCTGATCTGTAGCTGGTGGTTGACATTGGTACCAAAGAAAGTCTAGGGGACTTGCAAAGGCCACATGTTCAAGCGCCAGTCGTTGGGGGGCACAGTCATCGAATTTCCACAATCCGCAGGCCTCAATCTAGCCAGTGGCAGCCATATCATCTACATCTTCCAGGAGGGGGTTATTGAACAATGTCTTCCACCTGATCGTTATGGAAGCTTGTTCCACAATGTTTCAAACCCGTGGATCCTTGAACTGGTTGATGTCTCTCGGCTTCTGTCATTTTTCAGTCTTTTTGGCCTCCCGAGGATTGGAATCAGTACCAGCCGCTGCGCCTTGCTGCTGGGAACTCTGAGTGCTTGAATGGAAGGTCATGGGCATCAAGACCCTTTCGCTAGAATCATCGCTTTGCTGGGAGCTAACAGGACCAGATGCCAGTGTTGACAGGGGATTATCCACCAACGGAGATGATGAGGAGGAGGCCGACGAGCATTTCATGGGTGCTTTTGGTAAGATCTGGATTGTTGGTTTTTGAGAAGTGTTTGACAAGCGTCCGGTGGATGCTTTCAACCGACGAGATTTTGGAGTAGGAGTGACCGAGTCCCGGAGAAGATTGTCATCCATATCCCCGAAATTGTTCAGTACACCTGAGAGTTGCTCATCTGTGAGTTCGACATCTGGTGTATTCTATCCCACATCAGCATTGTACCCTGGCCACAGGGTACGACAATACAAGAAGCTGAGATGAGGACCTGGACGAAGAGCATGCGGTTTCAGAATACTCATCTTCGCTTCTAGAAGATCGGAATCCTTCCTGTACCTCTCTATCTTTCTTTTCCTTGAGAAGTCTCGTCAATCAGCTGGTGGGATCAGATTTAGCAAAAGCATTGCTCCTGGGTCTCCGAGTGATTCTTCTCGCCATTTCGAAGCTAATGGATGAGGTGTGTTGAAAGAATAGCAAAAGAGGTAGGAGGAGGAGGAACGGAGAGTGTCCTGCACAGTGCACTCATCATAGTATATGGTTCTAGTTGGGCTCTGGATGTTCCACATGCGTCTGTGATTCTCCATTGAATTCTGTTAGATGAAGATTTTGATCTAGATCTCTATATCTGAAATTCTAATCTGTGTTACTTTGTTGCCGCTGGATGAAGATCTTGATCTAGGTCTCTATAACCGAAATTCTACTAGGTGAACACTAAGATCTCTGTAACCTTAATCCTGCTGGATGGAGATTTTGATCTAGATTTCAATAACCGAAATTCTAATCTCCATAACTTTGTTCCCGCCGAACGAGGACTTTGATCCTGATCTCTGTCACTTTGTTACTGGTGGATGAACAGTTCGATCCAGATCTCTGTTACTTTGTTCCCGCCAGACAAAGAGTTTGATTCAGATCTCCACAACTTGAATCCTGCTAGGTGAACACTTGGATCACCGTAACTTTGTTCCCGCCGGACGAAGACTTTGATCCCGATCTCCATCACACAAATTCCACTAGATGAGCTTCATCTAGATCTCCATACCCTCATTTCTACCAGATGAGCCTCACAAGCCACTGGTAGTGATGCATGAACCATTGAATAACAATAGGATAAGATTGATACCGAAGAAGTATGATATCCTGGTACGGTAAGGAAATCCACATGATGATATCCAAACGACACTAAACAAGTGAACAAAACAAACCAGCCAGCAGAATACCATCCGAATAACAGATAAATGGCCCCAAGATACGTGACCGGCTGGAAAAGCAAACGAAAACCCACGAAATACCTTCCATATGTCATGAACAGCGGCCCTTGATACATGACTGGCAGAAAACCAAATCAAAGCCCACAGAATACCATCCAATAATAATAACCCTAATGACACATGAACCGATTCAAAATCCCACAGTCTGTACCACTAGCCAGAGGAGATTCATTAACCAGGTGAATGCTGTTGACTGCAGTCAGCAAAGGACCCGCCAAACTGGGGCCAGAGGCCTACCTCCATCAGCGTTGGGCGCAGCATGCGGGAACACAAGGAGGGCCGCATTCGGGGTATCTTAGTCCCAGCTAGGTTTGAGCCAAGTTGAGATATCCTCGTCCTGCTCAGTAAAGACCATTCCCTCCCAAGGCAAGGACTGTGGATGCCCACTGAACTTATATAACAGGCCGATGAATCTTGCACTGGGCCAGCCCGATGGCCTCATGTCCTGCAACGTTGGTCCCCAGATAGTCCCATGCGACCACCAGAAATGCAGAATCTAGATAGTATCCTTGTCATCATTGCGGTATCTAACATAGTTGGCAAGATATATTGTGCAGTGGTGCCAGATTGGCAAACTTTGTGCTACCCATTCTGCCAGTGGGTGGTGATCGTTCAAACACTGCAGCCCGCCACGAAACAATCCACCCGGGGTGGCTTCCACTGGAGGAGGGCGCACCGGGAGATGGCGAATAAGATGAGGGTGGGCAGGAGGAGGGCGAACAGGTGGAGGGCGAACCGGAGGACTTCCAATGAGGGGAGGGCAAACTCAGGGAGTCAAATCGGCCGCAGGAATCTGATCAACCGAGGGAGTCGGATCGGCCGGGGGAGTCTGATCGGCTGCAGAAGTGGGATCGGCCGCGGGACAAGGATCAGCCGGAAGGAGTGGTCTCGACCATGGGAGTGCATATGGAAGAGTCAGGAGTCGAGGGTTCTGGTTGTCCAGACGGTCCTGGTTGGCCAGGAGGTTCAGAGGTCGTCGGTTTCTTAGGGGTTGGCCAAGGGGTGTCATTGGTCCTCTTTCCATTCCGATGGCTCTTATTGGCCGACCCCTCCATGATGTGCATCGGTGCCCACCAGACAGCATCCTCCCCGCATCGACCATCCAAATCTTCACCACTTCTTCTTTTGGCTGCATGCTTCCACTGACCATAGACCCCGGCACATATGGCAAGTCCAAAGACAACCTTGTCAGTCACTGTCCAGAAGTCTGCTGACCCCAAGGGATTCTGCTTTGTCCTTCAAACTTTCTGGCATTCCAATGCTTGAAATCAGTCCTCGGCATGCCCCCTTGCTTCATCCCATTGTGCTGTCACATTTGCAGATGGCCTCAGGACTCCGAGCCTTGATGAGGTGACTTTCATGGTTGGGAGTGTGTGGTGCGTTGTTTCTTGGATGGTCAGTTTCATTACATTGGCTGGATCCCGGATAGAGGACTTACAAGATCCCTCGCCAATGCTGTTTGAGAGCTCATGGGCAACCACTTGAGGGCACTGGTAATATTGTCCTCGCCACGGTGATCTGGCTAAACAGGTTCCCTTTTCTTTACCGGTGTTGGCTCTCATGTCTTGCAAACTGCCCATCGAATTGCCATTGCCGTCATCAGTATCGTTGATATTGGAAATATCGTAGTTTCGAAGCGCCATTCGCTGTTCTGTATTTTCCAGCCACTGGCGACCTAGAGTCTCCACTGCCCAGCAGACGAGATTCTCTCCACACCTAAGCGAGACCATGTCATTGACGTCTTCCCAAGTAGCTGCTGTAGAGTAGATCTCAGCAACAGCGCCAAGTTGAGGGCTATGTTGTGAGAACGTATTTAGGGCCTCCATCATGTCTTTGTGGAACAGTTCGGTGCCCTTGGTGGTGGTGACAATTGAGAAGGCCCTGGTGTTGTACCATATATCTTGAATGTACTGTCGGCAGGTCTTCAACACTCCTTCGGCAACTTCGAGGATGGCTTCAGCCATAGCCGATGGCATGTTATACTCATCGCCGCTTCCGAGAGACCCACATCCCTATACACTGGTCAGGTATATTTCTCTTGATGCGCAATAATGCTGTCTAGGTAACCATCCACTGTCCCCCGGCTGATATAGGGCATATAATGATCCTCCTGATCCTCGTCATCCTCAGCTGTCACCACCACTGACTGTTTGTCCTTCGGCTGCTGCTTCAACTCCTGCTCCAACTCCTCGTTCCTCTCGCTAGCATTGGAGATGGTAATTGCCTTCATTACTTTTGGCATCTGGACATAGATCAAGCCACCTGAGTTGACCATGGCCAACCCCAGCTTGCCATTTGCAGGCCTGCCAGTGTCTTTATTCTCGTGGTCCATCTTCAACTGGTGGCCTCCTGGGTGCTGGAGGTTCTGTTGCTTGGGTTTATCAGTCAGTGACGCCATCATATATAGGCTGCACCAAAGTAACCTGCCTGGATAACCCCTGTTGTGGTAGTGACCATAATTCGTTTGCAAGTATGATCACCTAGACAGGGTGAGATCGGTAGCCTGGAGATCCGAGGTCGGAGGTTTGGGTGTGGAATCGGTCTGGAAGCGGTGTTAGCAATCGTTCCGGACCGTCACTATGGGTCCAGGTCCAGGTCCAAACTGAACTGTTGCCAAACTGGCAGTCCAGATTGTAAATACACCCGAATTGTCAACTCAGGTACGGTTTGATGGAAATCTCCCAACCAGACTGGATTGGGTGGGTTGTCAGCAGGTCGCCCAGCGGGTCCATCTATAGATTCATGTAACAATCTTGATTGTGCAGTTTGATAATAGTGGCTTATCAGAATCATGTATACAACAGCCAATAATTGGTTTTTGCATGGTTGGCAGTTTGCGATATCAATTATTTTGGAATCTGTGTTTTTCTTGTGATATATAGTATTTTTGCCTATCAACACAGTGAACAGTTCTTTCATGTGCTCGAATATCCGTGGGATTCCTTGATTACCAAATATGCAAGACCACAAATTATTGACGCTCAATTGACGCTGAGTTTCAGGATGCGGCAGGGTGTCCCAGTTCAGGTTACGAGTGATGGATCCAGGGGTACATTGAAATGGTATCGGGTGAATGGAAGCAATTAGTGTTACGGAAGAGTGGAGAGGATGATAGACGCGGAGATGGCGTGAGGATGTTGTGATATGGTGGCAGTATAATTTGTTATGATGAGGAAATGGTCTGAGGAGTTGCAACGTTGGATGATATGGTGTGGTGTTGTTGATAAGGAGTTGGGTTGGTGGTGTGTATAATCATGGGAGGATATTCGGATGGTGCATTGGAGCATGAGGAATGATTTGAGGGTGGCCGATGAAGTGTATATAAAGAGAGTTTGTTTGGTGTTGGACGATTTCCTTTTCTTCTCTCTTTACTTGTTCTCTTATATAGCAAAGCAAGTACAACTTTGAAACAGCTCTGACTTTTGTCTTGTCTGGATTCTCTCGATACAAACTTCGAAGCACCATTTCGTGATTACAATATCATATGATTGTTATCAATATCGCCTACATCCGACCCCGCATGTTACACTAGAACGAGTCGCTTACAAAGTACCTGATATTGAATGTGATGTCAACATTGTTTGAGTCCTTGTGTCAATCTTGTTTGGTACTACTGTGATGTTACCGATAGTTATATTTCGATTTGCTATCCGTGTAGCTGCGACTGTGCGGAATTGACTGTGCCTGCACCCTTCGAATGATTGTAAGTACTGCAATGAACCTTTTTCAGTTACCTGTTGGGTATATCTTGGACCCAACCATCAGTGGACTCACATATGCGACGATTGCCTTGACAAGATACCACGACTTACCGCATGAGATTTCCAGCAATACCCACAACAATCACCATATTCGAACGCGAGAGTATGACAATAACTGTACCTTCCAAACGAACTGGTTTGATCTTGCAGGAACCCTCTGTTTGATTTCGGAACCCGAACCTTTGAACGTCTTTGACAGTTTCGAAGCAATACCTGCGGAAAGTCTAGATGAAGAACCCCTGGCAGCAGGGTTCTGGGAACAATCCGCTGTTCCTTCTCCTTCGAACCTGGTTTGGCCTGAAGCCGCCATGTACAGTGGGTGCTTGGAACATGACGACCCAGTATTCGGGAACAGTTGCACTAAGTATTGGGGTGCCCACGCTTGGTTCGATTGCGACCCTTAGCTACCTTGTAAGTGTGAAGAACATAACTGTCTAGGAACACACCCCACGAAAGGACACGCACCGGCAGCAGCAGAAACAGTACAACCTGTGCCTGTTCCTCAAATTGTTATTCAACCTCCGACCCCATCTCCTTCTGAGATTGACGCATAAAATTGGCACTGGTAGATGTGCCTGAATCGTTGCAATGTCAGGATCACAGGAACCCCGAGCGGCACTGGTGTCCCCCGAGGACCAAGGCACCATCATGGGCCTCATCGACATGCAGAGGGAGGCCATAGGAACCGACAAGCTATACAAGGCCTTCGGACAAACACAGGAGGTATTGGTCACAATGGCACAATACTCACAACCAATTAGGGAAGTCCAGATGGTGTGCGACCACCCCCAACAGATAATAGATCTGCAGCGGCAGATCACGAGCCTACAGACGGAGCAGTTCCTAGCTCCGCATCAGGACCACTCAACGATCGAACAGCAGATGGCGCAATCGAAGCAGGAACCAGAGGAAGCCAGGAGGACCCCTAGGACGGTAGGAACGGACGAAGACCCATGACAGGAAATGGACAACATGACACTGGACGCACGCCAGTCAGCAGAGGAAGTCTGAGCTTTGATGACGCAGTCAGCAAATGCGCTATCCTTAGCAGCTTCGGGCAGCCCCAACTCCCCCGCAGCAACAGAAGGACCGAGGACAGACGTTCCCTGACTACCTGGACATTTCAGGCTCAGATCAAACTCAGTTGAGAGGCTGGATTGCTCAACTTCAGATGGTCATACGACACAAACCCCCCAGCTTTCCTGATCAACAGTCGAAGATGGGTTACGCATTCAACCACCTGAGGGGTATAGCCTTGGACCAGATCTTGCCACATGTCCAGGAGAACGGAACGATAGGGCTGTGAGACCTACCAGCTGTTATACAATTCCTGGAAGCAGCTTTTGGGGACCCCGACAGAGTAGCCACTGCAGAACGGATGAGGTGGGATATTAAACAAAGAACCGCGAGTTCTCTCAGTACTACGCGGAGTTTCAAGATATTGCCGCAGATCTGGATCGGAATCCATCGGCCTGACAGAACGGCTTACAAATGGGGTTGTCCGATGACAGGATGGACTTCTTTATGTATAGCAATATGCCGGAGGAATTTCCTGCCTTTGTGATGGTGTGTCAGATGCAGGACAATCAGATCCGACAAAGACAACCGGAAAAGGCGGCACAGTATTAGGGTGGATCAACAGGTTTTGCCTTTTCCCCCAGACCTGTGGCCCCTTCGAAGGATGTCGCAGGAGCTCCTGCTGGAACAGTGGCTGGATATATGGGACCTGCACCCATGAATCTCAGCGCAGGCAGGAGGAGGATCTCGGCGGAGGAAAGGGCAAAAAGATTCACTGATGGGAGATGTTTGTACCGTGGTGGGTTTAACCACAGGGCGGCAGCATGCACGGCAAGAAAGAAGGCTCAGACTTATGAGGCGGCAGGAGCGGAAGTAAAGGAAGTAGGAACCGGGACAGGTTTTGAGGAATCGGCAAAACAGCCGGTCAATTGAAGAAAGATGGCTCTTCAGCAGATGGGAAAAGTTTTGTATTGAATGCTTTACAATGCTTTGGAATTTCGCGATTATCAGTTAGCAAGATGGAGGTATTGGAAGGATGTATGGAAGGGAAACGTTTAGTTATAACCTGTACATTGACCGTGAATAACCAAGAGATACCTACACATGCCCTGAATGATTGCGGAGCTACTGGCATTGCATTCATGGATCCAGACTATGCTCACCATCATCAAATACCACTTCAAGAGTTAAAAGAAAAACCACAAGTTGAGGTCATTGACAGAAGACCGATAGAATGTGGGGATATTACACATCTTGCCCAAGTAAGAATGAAGATTCAGGATCATGAGGAACAGCTACCTATGTTCATTACAAAGTTACGCCATTATCCAATTGTCCTCGGAATTCCCTGTTTACAATTACATGATGTCGCAGTACAATTCGCATTGAATACAGGTACCTTTGGATCACAATACTGCATGGCACGCTGCCATGATGAACCCATTACGGTACAGGGAGTCACAGAAGAACTTCACAACCTCATTTCCTCCTCAGGTGGGAAATTTGAACTGCAAATACGTCCTCAACAACCGTTCTGTGGAAGCATTGTTATGCTTAATAGATCTCCATTTTTCTGGACAGTCAAAACAGGAAAGCTTAAGGTGTTTAAGGCTTCCCTTTATGATATTAATAAAGCTATTGAAGCGAAGGATTTTAAGGAACGCCCCATGGACGAGGTTATCCCCAAACAATATCATTTAGTTCCTACCTTTTTTTCATAAGGTGTTAGCTGACTGCCTTCTACCACACCAACCAGACATTGATCATGATGTACCCCTGAAGGAAGGCATGATACCAACATGGGGACCCCTTTATTCAATTTCAAGGGCTGAACTTGTCACTCTTAAGGAGTGCTTAGAGGAAAATATGTCGAAGGGGTTTATCCATCAGTCGTCATCACCATTTGCTGCACCAGTTCTCTTTGCAACAAATACCAGATGGAGGATTACGATTTTGCATTGATTGCTGGGATATTAACAGCAAAATGATTAGGAATCGGTATCCCCTCCATTTAATACAAGAGTCTTGGAATTTACTTCGGGAGGCGAGGATATATACAATGCTTCATGTTCGGGGGGCGTATCACCTGTTACGAGTTAAGGAGGGGGATGAACATCAGTTAGCTTTTAGGGCAAGGTATGGGTTGTTTAAACCAAGGGTTATGCGATTTGGGACAACAAATGCTCCTGCAGACTTCCAGGGATATATCAATAATACCATAAGGGAAGCTCTGGATGATTTTGCTTCGGCTTACTTGGATGATATATTAATCTATAGTGATTCAGAAAATGAAAATGTGGAACATATAAAATGGAGTATGCAACGTCACCTGGAAGTGGGATTGTATTTGAAACCGGAAAAGTGTGAATCTCATAAGGTAACTGTTAGGTATTTGCGTTTGATTATATCAACAAAAGGAATATCAATGGATGATGATAAGGTTGAGACGGTGAGAAATTGGAGTCGGGAACAGAAAACATACAATGGCAGGTTGAACAACCTCTTTGAAGTACAACAATATCTCGGGTTTTGCAATTATTATCGATGGTTCATCTTTATGTTTCCAGAAAAAGCTGCACCATTGACAAGGTTAACAAGGAAGGATGAACCGTTTGTATGGGAAGCGGAGCGACAAATGACATTTGAAGCAATGGTAACGGCGTGTACAACAGCGCCAGTTCTTCTACATTGTGATCATGAAAGGGAAGGTATTATTGAAACAGATGCCTCTGATTATGTGTCCACCGGAGTGTTATCATGGTATGATGATGATGGAGTGCTACATCCTGTGGCATATCATTTGAAGAAACATACACCAGCCAAATGCAACTATGAAATATATGATAAGGAACGTATGGCGATTATCAAAGCACTTGAAGAACGGAGACCGGAGTGTGACGGCGCTGAGCACCCCCTACAATTGATAACTGACCATAAGAATCTGGAATTGTATATGACAAAAAAGCTTTTGAATCAAAGGCAAGCATGATGGTCAGAATTTTGAACCCGTTTCAATTATGATAGTGTTTACAGACCGGGTAAATTGAATGGGAAGGCAGACGCTTTGACAAGGAGGCCAGGAGACCTCCCTGAAGGGGGGGGATGAAAGATTAAAAATATGGAACAGGTGGTTTTAAAGCCACAGAACCTACCGGAACAATTGCATTTGTTGGCGGACAGCCCGCCCGTCCAGAGCTGTCCCTCCATTTCCGATCTTATGACAAAGGCATATAGGATTGACCCGCTACCAGGAAAAATACTGCAAGCAATCCGAACGAATAGTGGGCTACAAGAAATTACAGTTGCGGAATGTACGGAGGAAGAGGGATGGCTAAAGTATAGAAGGAAGATAAATGTGCCAAATAGTGATGAGTTACGCCTACGCGATATACAGGAGCATCATGAGACAGTGTTAGCAGGACACCCAGGACGCGCGAAGACATTCAATCATCTTGATCGACAGTATTACAGGAAAGAGATGCGTAAGGATGTCAATCGGTATGTTCGAAATTGTCATGATTCCCAGGGTCCCGGAGTTCAAGACATTCAACCTTTGGGGTTCTTTGCCCTTTGGCTGTACTAGAGAGAACATGGGAAGACAGTTCGATGGATTATGTGGTAGGATTACCGGAGTATGGAGGTTATGATGCATTATGGGTAGTAGTAGATCAGCTTTCAAAGATGCGACATTTTATTCCCTGCCATAAGCGTATGGATGCCCTGGGGTTATCGGAGTTGTTTCTACGAGAAGTGGTTCGCCTTCACGGACTTCCACTAACCAATATTTCAGATCAAGGCCCACAGTTTGCATCAACCTTTTGGCAACTTGTGTGCAGTCGGTTGGGGATTGATCGAAGAATGTCGACAGCCTTTCATCCACAGACAGATGGTCAGACAGGACAAATGAATGCCAGTATGGAACAGTATCTCCGCGGATTTGTAACCACCAGCAGGACAATTGGGTTAAGTGGCTCCCGCTGGCTGAGTTAGCTGCAAAAAACGCAGTGTCCGAGGCAACTCAGTGTACTGCATTTTATGTGGTTCAAGGTCTGGATCCCCCGATGTCGTTTGTAGGAGAGCCAAGGAGGGAGCGGGATGAACGACAGATAAATGCCAATGAGGATCAGGCAATGATGCAACAAATTCATGACCACCTCCGAGTAGAGATGAGACAGAGTCAGGTGGTACAGGAAGAAGGCGCCAATCATAGGCGAATTCCGCCCCCGAATATTCAAGAGGGCTCTCAGGTGTGGATGGACGCCTGACATATACGAACTACGAGGCCCACACGTAAAATTGATTGAAAGCGCTTGTGACCAGTTACAGTTGTTCGTCGAATATCTACATATGGGTATGAAGTTGAGTGGCCAGCGTCTATATGAATTCATCCAGTACAACCTGTATTCCTTTTGCATGCTTTGGTGAATGATCCCCTTGAAGGACAACGGGTTAATCCGCCGCCTCCGATAGAAGTTGATGGTGAAGAGGAATATCAGGTTTCGAGTGTTGAAGATAGTCGGATATATCGGAACTAGTTACAGTATCTCATACGCTGGACTGGGTATGATTCGTTGACATGGGAACCTGCCAAGTTTGTGGATGGGTTACATGCAGTCGGGGAGTTTCATCAACAGTAACTTGAGACGCCAGGACCATTGGATGTTGTTCTTGGAGAACCTCGAAACTAGGAGGGGGATACTGTCATGGTTCGGGTTATGAGTGATGGATTGAGGGGTACTTAGGAATTGTATTGTGTGTATGGAAGGAATTTGTGTTACAGAAGAGTGGAGACGTTGATAGATGTGGAGATGGCATGAGGATGTTGTAAGATGGTGGCGGTATGATTTGTGATGATGAGGACATGGTCTGAGGTATCGTGACATTGGATGATATGGCGTGGTGTTGTTGATCAGGAGTTGGGATGGTGGTGTGTAAGATCATGGGAGGATATTCAGATGGTACATCGGAGCATGAGAAATGATTCGAGGGTGGCAGATGAAGTGTATATTAAGAGAGGTTGTTCAGAGTTGGAGGATTTTCTTTTCTTCTCTCTTTACTCATTCTCTTCTATAGCAAAGCAAGCACGACCTTGAAACAGCGCAGACTTGTGTCTTGCCTTGATTCTCTCAATACAAACTTCACAGCACCTTGTCCTGATTACGATTCCACATTGTTGTTACCAATATCACCTACGTCTGAGCCCGCCCGTTACACAGGGAGCGTTTCACTGCTGTTTTTGACTCTAAAGGCTGCCAATATCTCACCAATGGATGTCTGCAACCAATCAGAACTTAGATTACCCAAGATGCAAAGTTAAAAATTGTTGACACTCTGTTGACGCTGATTCTCGGAATGGGGCAGTGACCATGTTGCTGTTTCTTTTGCCAATACAAGCTGCCAATATGTCGGTTGTGCCTAACAGTGACCAAATCACTATGCAATTACCATACTTACAAGACCCAAAATCGTTTACGCTCAGTTGACGCTCATTCTCACAATGGGGCAGTGACTGTGTTGTTGTCTCTTGTGCCAATAACAGCGGCCAATACATTGGTTTTGCCTAACAGCGACCAAATCACCATTCAAATACCATACTTACAGGAACACAAAATCGTTGACACTGCATTGACGCTCATTCTCAGAATGGGGAAATGACCGTGTTGCCGTGTCGTTTGCCTATTGAAGCTGCCAATACGTCGGTTGTGCCTAACAGTGACGAAATCACTATTCAATTACCATACTTACAAGACCAATGATTATTGACCATCCTTTGATGCGCATTCTCCGAATGGGGCAGAAACCGTATTGCTATCTGTTTTGCCTAAAAAAGCTGCCGATATATTGGACATGCCTAACAGCGACCAAATTACCATTCAATAACCATACTTACAAGACCAACAATCGTGGACACTCCATTGATGCTCAATTTTATATATTGTCCTTTCATCATCTGCTGCCATCGATAATTGCTTTCATAATGATTTCAACTTATTAATTCTCTTTCTGCCGGATTGAGAGTCAGCGATGTGGCAAAGCCAGGCCCAGTAATATTCTTGCACTGTTCGCTCTCATACCATCTAAATTAATATATCTTGCTAAAAGAGTCATTGGGCCTGATATACATCTCTTGAAGAACAGATATTTACAAGTGACTGCTCACCATTCACCCATAATATATCCCTAAATGGAACTCTCAGTCAAGCTACATAAAGAAGCTGGTGAAACATATTGACGCATTTTGTCCTACATTTTCTTAATTCCCTGATAACACTTCATTTCCAATGTATTGACCATCACCAACAGCTTGTCAGCCTGTCTCTTTGACTTCCGTGTTGGCCGAATGAATCCGAGAAAATTTGGTGCAGCAATCACATCCCGCTTCTCTATGCTTTCCGGATGCTCAATGTTAATATCTTTCTCTGTATCGGATTCAACCCCAGCCAAGCAATCGTCTTCGCTGATATTTGAGTATTCTAAGTCGCCATTCCAGTTTTGGCAATTGTCGGTGTCCAAAATGCTTTCAGGTGCGCTATCCTCATCACTTTCGACTGGATGACAGTCAATTCTTCTTATTCAGCGGACATTTAATTTTTGAGTTCGTCCTCCAGGGAGGTTCTTGGCAGACAAAGCTGGTGGCAAAGGTGATCCTTCCGACAATTGAAATGCAGCTGCACCATCATGTTGATAGAGTGACCAGGATGCTTTGAAGATCTCTTCAGTATGCAAAATGTATCCTATGGCTGTCATCTGCTTGTTTTGAGCGCGAGATTCCTTCTGTGTAGCATGTAGGTTTTGGCTGCCCTGCCACATCTCCAATAAGTTATGGACTTTGGCCATTCTGTGCAATTTTCTTTTCTCTACCTCCCTCTTCATTTCCAAGTCATTTTCTGTGTTCGCCGTATCCAAAGCTGGGTCATCGCCTGCCTATATCTTGTTATTGGCTAAATCAAACTCACAATGACTTTTTCGCGAAGGGTCTCGCTAGTGGTTTTCGACGGCCTCCAGTGGACAACATCTTGCCCAAGCGAAACACTGGCATCCACTCCGACACCCTGTGGTGTGATAGAGAATATATCTTGCACCACATTGGGGAGATCGGCATACTTCGAGTGTGTTTCCCCCTTTTTATCACCACCAGTCAGTGATATCGGGTAACTAAAATGTACTTCATATCCGCATTGGGTCGGAGTGGTAATCATTGAGAATTGGATTAACTTGCCCTCATTTCTTTGGTGATTCAGGCGGTGAATTGATATAGAGCCTGCTGGCTGTCAATTTGTGTGCAGCACGAACACTTCTTCTGGGTGTTGTTTCAGCCACATAGTTAGGCATTAGGTATTCTTCATCATCGCTGGACGAATCATATGGATCGAAGCATGATCGACTGGATCCAGAAGCCATTGCAGAGGGGAAGACATTGTTGTTTGATCCGCTTTCCGGTGTAACGACAGGCAAACATCTATATTCGGCGCAGTATTCATTCTCCACATACTTCAGAAATTCCTCCTGCTATTGGGCGGTATAAGTAGTCTGGTCCTCAGAATTCATATCCATTCACTTGTGCCACTTCCTAAACAATTCCAGCTTGCGGAAAGGATCGAGGGTATGTGCTGAAATCAGAAGCATACCCATCATTAGAGTGACTTCAGCATAATATTTGGACTGCTTCTGTCCCGCTAACTTCACGGCAAGGTACAAGTCTTCCTTCCATGGAGTTTTCTTCTTTGCCTAAGCAAGCATAACGCCATCCATATGATCAAACATGTCATTGTAGACTATGATAACGTGATGAAATGTGAGCCTGTGCCTCTTCGACCTCCACAGGGTCAAGTATCGGAATAGCCTCAACACTTCCATGATGTAATTGACAATGGTCCATTCATCATGTGTTGTGAAGAGTGGCTGGTAATCACTGTATGTTGGTCTCTGGAGCCACTGGCAGTGAATTCTTGTAATTGATAGGCTTGCTCAAGCAACTCCAGTGTCGAATTCCAACATGTCTTCACATCCATAATAGGTAGTACCACGATGCAGATATTGCCTTTTTGGCGGTCAATTATCTCATTTCGACGATCAGATGTTCGTGTAATCAATCCTGCAAGCATTCTCTGCTATATGAAGGTCAGTTTCAGGACTTTAAAATATCTTGAAATACATACTTTCTCAATTATCTTTGGTAAACCTGATCTCATGGCCAACACCTTGTTGATTCTAGCATTGCCTTCTATTCGAAGTCTTTGACTCATCCCAATGTCAATGGTTTCATTCACTCCAAATTGCTGCTCGTGCTCATGTGCTTCCCACGACTTGGTGCGGCCTCCCACACGGACACAGCACAAGAATGCACCTATAGCTGGCTGTATGATGTGTGCCATGTATGGTATGTGGTTCCTAAATGCAGGCCACTCGATTCCGGAGACCTCAAGGTTGAATTGCAGCTCACGAGTCCTCGAGTCATTTGACGAAGCATTATCAGTCTGAATTCAAATCAAACGACCATCGGTAAGCTCAACACGATCAAGAACATCATCCAAATGTACGGCTAACCTAGTTCCTGTATGTTGGTCCTTGACCTATCATCCTTAATTGGCTTTTGAAAAAGGAAAAGAATTGGCGATCAACCTCATCGAAAGCAAGTTGTACTTCTTGCAATGCCGAATTTCGATCCATATAGTAAGCAATGACCAATGTGGTGTCTAATTTGTGCGTTGATGTCCGCCCGTCCAAAGCTAAGCGAACTTTATTTCGTGATAGCAATTTTTTCATAATTGTGTCCACGGTCACTGACTATTCCCTCTAGCAAATGTTGCTAACGGTGGTGGCATGTCGCAGCGCCAGCCGACTTCATATTGCATTATAAGACAGGCGTAGCCCACCATGTGACATAGCATTTCATGGAATATCAGCCGGGACACATCCTAACCTGGGGTAGTGATTTGAGGTGTCTTGGAGAAATTCGGAAGTTTCATAGTCCTTTGCTGCCAGTTTGGAGCGTTTGTCTGTCAATTCAGTTAATATGGATCAAACCTGAATGTCCAATATGAATTTCCTTTGCTGACTTACAATTGAAATTCCTCGACTTACTTTTCTCGTCAGGATGGCCAATGCGGTTTTATCGACCGTTGAACTAGTCAAATCAGTATCTTCTAACTCTGTTTATTCGTTTAACTTTGCGATGTGAGCTTTTGCCAGCAAGTGTTTCCCCATTTATCTGGTCCCATGTTCTGATGGATGGCAAAGAACTTGATGACAAACGATACATACAATTCCAGGGCTGCTGCTGTCCTGAATTCCGCAATGCAAATAAAATCGCCATGAATGAGCATGTCTAGAATTATCCCAAGCAATAGGACGTTTGGAGCCTATAATTATTGAAGCCCAGCAAGCATCGAAGATAATTTGCAATGTGAGGTCTCTCAAATCACGAATAAAGACATGTTCATTTGTGGAAGAGATCATAACCTCGAGCAATGAGGTATTTAAAGATCTTCAATCCAATGTCACGGTAAGTATTTGATAGCTGGGTAATCCGACTCATGACACTGCCAAAGGTTAGGTGATTGTAAAGTAGAATGCGGGTTCTTATATATTGACTCTTGAAATACAAGCAAAAAAAGTCATATCTGTGAGACATTGCATGCATATTGGTGAAGTTGTATACAAGGACATATTGAAATGACTGACCGCGGAAGACTCAATTCAGTCACAATGCAATGCAGTTCATTGCTGTATAGCTTATTGAGCCCCCAGAAAAATTGTTGACGCTCTGTGGGCACTCAATTGTAGGAGGCAGACACAATATAGTCACTAGCATATTTGCCCAGAAACGCAGCGGATATGTCAATTATAAGATGACGATGTTCCATAGCCCTTAGATTAGCCAAGATGCAAGACCAAGAATTGTTGATGCTCTGTTGAGGCTCATTTCTAGGAGGTGGTAGCAATATCCTCAGTAACATTTTTGCCCATAGAGGGGGCCGATGCATTGATTATGGGTTAACACAGATGCACAGCACTGTGAGTGTGCAAGATGCAAGACCAAAAATTGTTCACACTCATTTTTAGGAGGTGGCAGTGATATCATCACTACCATTTTTGCCCATATAGGCAGCCATTAAGTTGATTATGGGTTAATGCCATTCCATAGCCCTTAGATTGTCCAAGATGCAAGACCAAACATAGTTGACACTCTGTTGATGCTCATTGTTAGCAGGTGGTAGCCGTATCGTCACTAGCATTAATGCCCAGAATGGCAGCCAATACATAGATTATGGGTGAACGCTAATTAAAAGCGCTTTGAGTGTCCCTGATGCATGACCAAAAATTGTTGAGACTCCATTGACACTCATTTGAAGGAGATGCTAGTGATATTGTCCGTAGCACTTTTACCCATAGAGGCAGCTGATACTATCATTACAGGTTGGCGCGGTTGCATCGCCCTTTGATTATCCAGGATGCAAGACCAAAAAACATTGACACTCTGTTGACACTCATTTTTAGGTGGTAGCGATATCGTCACTAGCAGTCTTGCCAATGGAGATGGCCGATGCATGAATTATGGGATAACGGCAGTGCACAGCGCTTGCAGTATCCATGATGCAAGACCATAAATCGGTGACGCTCTGTTGACACTCATTTTGAGGAGCTGATAGCGATATTGTCAACACCATTTTTGCCCAAAAAGGTGTCCAACACTTCGGTTATAGGTTAATGTTGTAGCACAGATGTTTGATTATCCAAGATGCAAGAACAAGAATCGTTCACGCTCCATTGATGGTCATCTTAAGGGGATAGTAGCGATGTCGTCGCTAGCAGTTTTGGCCTTAAAGGTGGCCAATACTTTGATTATGTGTCACAGTGACATAGTCTTTGTTTTGATTATCAGACTCACAAGCCCAACAATCATTGACGGATCGTTGACGCGGATTTCCAGGATGGGTCAACGATAGTGTTAGCAATGGGTCCGGGTAACCCGCCAGCGGTCCGGGCTTAGACCGGAAAAACGGTTTGGTTCAGTTCCAGACCTGTCCAAATACCAAACCTGGAGTTTCTTGGCGGGCCAAACCCGTACCCGTAACCGTCAACCGGCGGGTTTCGCCGGGTTTAGCTTGACCTGTTGGTCCCAATCTCTGGTTCTCGCTTTCGGGTATTTCTATTTATGGTCGCAGTCAGATATGTTTCTGTTATGTGCAAAATATCAACTTTGGTACATCATTCTCTTTATTTGTTTCATTGGCTGCCTTTATAATCAAAACAAGGAGAGACAAGCTCCCTGCTACATCCTGAAGTTGAGTGTGAACGATTTTTTGTCTTGCATCATTAGTAAGATATGAGGTCCAGAACAGTCATATTGATAGTTAAGGCAGTCATTAAGCCAGAAATGCATCAGTTTGCACCTGCGACAGTGCCGACAACATTTGGGGAGCTGATGGAGATACATGATAGTGTCAGCCGAAAATCGCAATGCAAAAGAAAACATCACGAGCATAAAGTAGCCATATGAGATTATCGTATGGGAAACCACTGTCTCACATATGCATATCGGCTCTCACAACAGTCGCAATACACAATTCGTCACCGATTAGGAAATCGAAGCCTGTTCAACCCATAAGTCATTACCCCTGCATATTTTCTCGCAACCTACCTACCATACAGGGAATGGATTCAGATGAACATATTGTATTGGTTCGTAGGTCATCTGTACACTTCCTGCACAATATGTCATTATTGATGACATATCTCCACAAAACGCGGTTGGTGTATCGATTTTGGTACGTGGCAGAATTTTTTTGATTTCAGTGACTATATAGTGAGACATGACAATTTGTCTGTGCATGTGCAAAGGTCATACCGGCCATACGAACGTTCTAGACTCCAAACCGAGTTGATTGACAATTGATCAATGCGAAATCGTCCTGCCTCTTACAGATAAGTGAGAACGCGCAATTTAAACTGGAGATAAAATTTACTAACAGAGTTTCACTTACTGATGGCACAGGAGTCATAGAAGGAGTGGTCAATGCGCAACGTGAATCTGTATGAATGACCACCATCATGTTGCATTCAACCATACATCCAACTATATCACTCTGACTTCAGACAGAGTGCACATAGTCGGCAATTTGAAAATCGCTTATGGTAGGTAATGGAATCAAGGAGATCGAACTGGATATGGCAAAGTGAGCAAGTTGGGCTATATTGATGAAAAATTAGTGTATGGATATACATTCAGTGAATTGCCAGCTGAAAGCGCTGGAATGTCACAGCACTACGTTATTCATCGCTCAGAGAACATGTGCTTCACTTAATCAGAATTTGATACGCCACAAAGCTTTTGCATGCCACTAAGTATTGATTCAAATTATACATTGGCTGTCAATAATGATTATATGATTGTTTGTACAAAATTATTATCCATAAAACAACAGTTAGGACATGTTTTTTGTGTGTGAATGGAGCATCAACTATTTTTGGACTTGTAAGCAAATTAAGTGGAAAGCGAGTGGCATGCTGTTATTCATAACACACGTATTGGCTGCCTTGATAGGCAAAACGAAAAGCAACAGGGATACAGCCCAATGCTGAAAATGAGAGTCAACGGAGTGACTTTGATTGTTGGTTTTGTATGTATGTTAATTGGGAAGTGATTTGCTCGCAGTTATGCATAACCAAAGTATTGGCAGCCTTTATAGCCAAAAGAGAAAGCGACACAGTAACAACCCCATTCTCAAAATGAGCGTCAATGGAGCGTCAATGATTTTTGAACTTGTAAGAAACATAATTGGGAAGTGATTTGCTCACTGTTATTCGTAATCAGCAGATTGCCAACCTTTATAGGCAAAAGAGACCACGATACGGTAACAGCCACATTGTGATACTGAGCGTCAACGGAACGTCAACCATTTTTTATTGTGTAACTAAGTTAATTGGAAAGCGATTTGCTTGCTGTTATTCATAATCAACAGATTGGCAACCTTTATAGAGAAAAGAGACCGCAATACGTTAACAGCCACATCGTGATACTGAGAGTCAATGGAGCGTCGATGATTTTTTGTCGAGTGAGTAAGTCAATTGTATAGTTATTTGCTCGCTGTTATCCATAATCAATGTATCGGCAGCCTTTATAGGAAAAAGAGAAAGCTACAAGGTAACAGCCGCATTCTGAAAATGAGCGTCAACGGAGCATCCACAATTGTTGGTCTTGTAAGTAAGTCATTTGGGAGGCGATTTGCTCGCTGTTATCTATGATCAATGTAATGGCAGCCATTATGAGCAAAAGAGATTGCAACATGGTCACATCCCCAGTCTGAAAATGAGCATCAACAGAGCGTCAACAATTTTGGGTGTTGCATCTTGTATAATCCTAGGGCTGTGCTACGGCATATACCCATAATCAAAGTATTGGCAGCCTTCATTGGTAATATCGTGTTCGTCGATACTGCTACACCTCAGAAGTAGCGTCAACAGAGCGTCAACAGAGCATCAACACAGTGTCAACAGAGTGTCAACAGAGTGTCAACAAGTTTGGGAGTTGCATCTTGTATAATCCAAGGGCTCTGCTACGGTATATACCCATAATCAATGTATTGGCAGCCGTAATGTGCAAAAGAGATCCTAACATGGTCTCAGCCCCAGTCTGAAAATGAGCGTCAACAGAGCATCAACGATTTTGTGTGTTGCATCTTGTATGATCCAAGGGCTGTGCTACAGCAGTTACCCATAATCGATGTAATGGCAGCATTTATAGGCAATATCGTGTGTGTCGATACTGCTACACCAGAAAATCAGCGTCAACAGACCGTCGAAAGAGCGTCAACAGAGCGTCAACAGAGCGTCAACAGAGGGTCAACAGAGCATCAACAGAGCGTCAACAGAGCATCAACACCACGTCCACAGAGTGTCAACAGAGTGTCAACGATTTTGGGAGTTGCATCTTGTATAATCCAAGGGCTGTGCTACAGCAATTGCCCATCATCAACGTATTGGTAGCCGTTATGGGCAAAAGAGAATGCGACATGGTCACAGCCGCAGTCTGAAAATCAACGTCAGAGCGTCAACAATTTTGTGTGTTGCATCTTGTATAATCTAAGCGTTGGGCTACGGCAGTTACCCATAATCGATGTATTGGAATCTTTTATAGGCAGTATCATGTGTGATGCTACTGCTACACCACAAAATGAGCGTCAACAGAGCGTCAACAGACTGTCAACAGAGTGTCAACAGAGCGTCAACAGAGTGTCAACAGAGCGTCAACAGAGTGTCAACAGAGTGTCAACAGAGCATCAACAGAGCATCAACACCGCGTCAACAGAGTGTCAACAGAGTGTCAACAGAGCATCAACAGAGCATCAACACCGCGTCAACAGAGTGTCAACAGAGTGTCAACAATTTTGGGAGTTGCATCTTGTATAATCCAAGGGCTGTGCTATAGCATTTAACCATAATCGACTTATTGGCAGCCATTATGAGCTAAAGAGAATACGACATGCTAACAGCCCCAGTCTAAAAATGAGCGTCAACAGAGCTTCAACAATTTTGTGTGTTGCATGTTGCATAATCCAAGTGCTGTGCTACGGCATTTACTCATAATCGAAGTATTGGCAGCCTTCATAGGCAATATGGTCTGTGTCGATGCCACTACACCTCAACCGTCAATGGAGCCTCCACGATTTCTAGTCTTGTAAATAAGGTAATTTGCAAGTGATTTGCTTGCTGCTATTCATAAGTGATGTATTGCCACCCAGTAAGCGCAAAAGAGAAAGTGACACGGTCACGGCGCCATTCTAATAATATCCATCAACCAAGCGTCAACTGAGAGTCATCAATTTCTGGTGACGCAGATCGGGTAATGAAGGCATCGCTTGGATTTTTGAGCTTATAATTGAACTATTGACCTCCTCCATGGTCAAAAATACAAATCATTAAAAGAAAAACATGAATCAAAATATTGTCGATGTCACAACATGCAAAACATGCAAAATGTGATTCCTGGATGTCGAATAATCAATTTTAATTGACAACTGTTATCAAATCGCAGAGGCAAGCATGTTATATGTACTTACAACTGGACCCGCTGTACAACCCGCCGAGAACACGCCCGATTCAGACGGGTAGGGAGATGTTGATGGAACCGTACCCGAATCAACAGGTTGGATCTATTGACAACCTGGACGGCCAATCTGGCACCGGTTCGGTTCTGACCCGGACCCGGACACGAAGTGACAGTCCAGAACCATTGCTAACACTTCTCAACAAGCGTGTCACTATCGTTTTTACCTATAAAAATCATCAATACATTCACTTTGGAAGGATGTGACTATGCACCCGGTTGTTTGCCAAAAATGTAAAACCAAAAATCATTGATGCTCTGTTGACGCTCAACTTAATGAGATACTAACAGTCAGTGGATGCTCAACAATTGTATGCTAAAACTCATACAGTAATTATTGGCAGCTAATAAATTGTTTCTATGTATAAACATTTGCATCCGAAAGCTGCCAAGCCACTTGATTTCTGATCCACTATTAGACATGTCATCTGAGTGATGAATGACGTTGGCCTATCACGTTCCAGCACTTTCGGACGGCAATTAACTGCATGTGGATCTGTACTGTAGTTTCTGATCCATTTAGCCCGACTTCCTCACCTTTCCTCATCCTGCTCATTCACCACAATTTCCAGGACCTACCATACACAATTTTCAAAATCTCGACCATGTGCACCAGGTCTGTGCAGAGAGTTATGCAGCTGGATGCATGATCGAATGCAGCATGACGGTTGTCATTGATCCAGGTTCGCAATGCGCTTTCACTGCTGCATCCGTGACTCGTCAGACATTACTGAATTCAATTTTCTCAGTGAGTTTCTTCTCCGATTTAGGTTTAATAGTCTGACTTAATACTAACTGGCAGGACGATGTCACAATCATTGGTTGTCAATAAATGCGATTAGAAGTCTAGAACATTGGTATAGCCTGTCCCACCCTTGTACATGCACAGCCGAATTATCCTGTTTCACAATTTACTCACTGAAATGAAGTCAAAGCTGACAGGTAGCAAAATACGTACACTTATTGCTTTTCGAAGTGATACATCGTCACAACTGTGCATTTGCCGATTCATTCCTCCGGCAACGCGGGAGCCGTCACCATGTCTACGTCGGAGTCTGATTTCTATATGGTAATTAGCTTGGGACACTATATGCAGGGGTTAAAGCTTACTGGTTAAACATGCTTTGATTTCTGAAGCTTCGATGAATCAGGCGCTGGGGCTGGAGGGATTCACGGAATGCGTTCGTGTATCTGGGGTTTCTGCAAACCTAGCCTCATATGACTGCTGCCGGGTCGAGAAGTCACTTGCGGCAATTGCGATCTTCCGGGCATCCTATCAAGAGTCCCCATAGGTTCACCAATTGTCCTTCGCACAGAACAGGATGTATCACCCTCCGTTGGAGGATGATCGACAGCCGGAGCCTTCAGTTGGGTTGTCCCGTACTTCTTATCTCTCTCACAGGAGTACCCGGCCGAGTATCCCCAGCCTGGTTGCGTCAATTCATTAAGCTTCATCTGCTATTGCCGACAACGCTCCATGCGATGCTGTACCATTTCAGAGATTGTGCCCATCACCCAGCAAGGTGAGTCATCTTTGCTAGGCTTGCCCTGCTCAGGATGTTCTTTACCGTCATCCTCGTCTACTCCATCCTCCCCATCGTCGGAAGTTGCAAGATCGCTCAGACTATATCCGATTGAGTTCAACATCTCCTCAAATGGTGTATCAGACTTTGTGGTTGTCATTCCCGCTTTTTCAGCACTTCCCATATCTTCCTGTTCCTGCTTAATTGCTGTCTCTGCATTATCAACTCTCTTTCTAGCCTCAGTGGTCTTTTGTTCCACATGATCCTCGATCCATTTCTCCTTCTCTTCATTGCTTACAAAGTGTGTTTCTCATCATTTCCCCACTCCAAGGTTCTTTTTGGATCTCACGCTGTTCAATGCTCCAAGGGCTCGGACCGTTTCTGCTTCCAAGCTACTCTTGCCTTTATTTGCTTGATGACATCGTCATGTGGAGCGCTTTGTCGATTTGCCGTATTTGCCAGCCTGTAGTGGCCAAAGGTTTCTTTTGGAGCATTGAACATTGCATTTAGTGTTGACTTTGTTGATGGGCGAGATGTTGGATGTTGCAAGATATTGACCACATAGAGGCAAGCTGCATCTTTCATGTCGAGGTTGGTATGCTTAATCGACTTGAACAAAGCAAAATCGGCTTTTTGACCATCATTAAATTGGGAATAGCAATGCTAACAATAAATCATTACATGATGTTTAGCGTCAGTTTCATGTAAGATCACAGGAATATCTGCAGACGAACATCAGCAGAGGTCCTTTCCATCAAAGGATGTACTGTGTATATCTCACAATCATGAGATTTCGGCAGTTGTTCACCATGGTTGATCCAGGTAATCAAACACAGACTGACTTGGACAAAATCGCTGGACAGTTGGAAACCCATTCAACCGGCAGCTGTACGCAGCAGGATGCATCTTGTGTAGAAGGTGCAAGTTGGCTGTTCCGCATTCCATTTTGACTCGAAGTTAATTTTATATTCCTCCGGACTTCCCACTTCTTTTCATTATCTTCTTCCTCAGGACTTCCCACTTCTTTTCATTATCATCATCTCTTTACTTCCACAGCAGCAATTCATGGCTCCACAAACAGCTCAGCGAGGTGCGAGTGGAACAGAATCGAGCAGAACGAAGGGCTATTCATCCAATACACCACCCACTGAGACGCAACTACAACGCAGACACCACTTAGTTCACCGCGACACTACAAATGCAGCCATCGAAAATATAACCCTAGATGCAAAGTTGAACATTTTCTGTAACACCGGAACCAGCTAGAATCAGATGCAGCATGCGATCGGATGTGAGTATAGTCGTATCGAGGTAGACAGCGGTCAACTACCAAGATGACATACACCTGGTGTACGTAGTAAGCCGCATGACCAATTTATGGCCACCGGTAATGGGGAACCACCATGGTCGACCAAGGAATCTCTCCACACAGTCTGCGAATCGAACATCATGATGATGTCAGCTCGGGAATGTTTGCGGATGCATATTGTGAGACGATTCCCCGGTAGTGGACCAAACAGGATTTGACCACCTTAGAGGATGCTACGGAAGCGTATATGGTAGAGGTAATAGCCGAATCTGATATATAGATGCAGCAACTCATTTCTTGTAGGTTTTCAACATGTCTGCAACTATGGCAAGGCAAGAAGGTCGGGTACAGCTAGAACAGTCTGACATGCACCTTGCCTTGAATATGGCCAAAATGGCCAATGAGGGTTTTCGTGGGCCGCAATGAACGAAACGCAAGTCCTATTCAAGAAACCTCGGGCTGAAGTCCAAGAAGAGAAGATGCAGCAAGTGGAGTTTCCGGGGCATGACAATGTGGAGGCTTTGATGGAAAGACACCCGGCTATGCCTCGAGAAAATCAAATGGACGGCTGCCTTCCTTGCCAACATGGCACAGCACAGAATCCCTAGACACACTGGAGGCGCAAAGGCATGGGTGACCGTCCAAGAGAGCAACTGAGAGAGCCGACACCAGAACCGATGCCACATCTGCCTAGAACGCCACCAGTGCCACCTGGTGACAATGAAGGAGCTCACGTATCCGAATTCGAAGGTGTGCCACCCGGATATGTGTATATGAATACTCCTCTTCCCAGCGCTCAATTTTTCACTGTTGATGCATATGCCAAGGATCGCAAGCGCGATAAAGATTTTAATCCAGATTTGCTGACTGATGGGGCAATATCCGCTAGTTAGTACACTATCTGCCGTGTGGTAATGCAGTTAACATCCATTTTGCAGATGACACCAGCTTATTGAGCGAACCTGAGAGTGAGGACGAGCATTGATCGAATGGAATGGGATGTTTGAATGTATTATTATCTGCATTTAGCAGACACTTTAAAGTATATTTTCAAGGATATATTTTTATGTATTATTAAAGAACAATGTAGTGATGAATGAGACAGTACATGAAGACAGTACAAAGGCTGCCAAAACACCATTAATGATTTATTAGGCCAAATTAAATGATGACATATTGTGGATACGCCCACGGCAAAATGAGTGTCAATGGAGCGTCAACGATTTTTGGTCTTGCATCATTGTTAATCTGCATGGTGATCAGTTGTGGCCATTCATACATGCTGTGTTGGCTTGCTTTATAGGCAAAAGACAGAGCCACATGCTCCCTACCCCAATCTGAAAATGAGCATCAACGGAGTGTCAATGATTTTTGGTCGTGTAAGTCAGGTAATTCAAATGCAATTTGGTTGTTACTATCCAAAATCCATGTATTGGGTGCCTTTATTGGGAAAAGAGATAGCGACACGCTCCATGCCCCATCATGAAAATGGGCGTCAACGGAACTTCAACAATTTTTGGCCTTTCATCATAAGTAATCAAACTGCGATGCGTCGGACATTGTCTATATATGATGATTTGACAGTTTGTCTAGGCCAACACGGTCATGAACTCATAGTTGCATCATTGTGAATGCCATAAGTTGTTACTGTCCGGGAGGCTGTCATGGGAACGTCGCTTGCTTATCTGCCTAGAGTGGCTGCCAAATCCTCCTTAACAGAGGTCTGCAATCATGCGCCTCTTAGAATACCCAAGATGCGAGACCTTAAATCGTTGATGCTCAATTGACGCTCATTCTCAAGATGGGGCAGGGAGCGTGTCGCTTCTTCTTTTGCTGATTAAGGAGGCCAATTGCTTAGTAATGACTAACTTCAACCAATGGCCACTCAGATTACCGATGATGCAAGACCAAAAATCGTTGACCCTCTGTTGACGCTCATTTCCAGGATGGGGCAGGGAGTGTGTCACTCCATGTTTTGATCACAAAGACAACCAGTACATAGAAAGAATAACGACATACCATCGTTAATACGTTACAATTCACAGTAGGATATCTGAATGCGACCATAAATAGATCAAACTGAAACGCAGAGCCGGAGATTGGACCTGACGAGCCTAGCCAAACCCTGCGAAACCCCCAGGTTGATAGGAACAGGCCCGGGTTTGGACCGCCAAGAAGCAGCGGGTCGGGTTTTTCGACGGGTCTGGAACCGAACCGAACCATTTTTCCAGTTTAAACCCGTGCCCCTGGCAGGTTACCCAGACCCATTGTGAACACTGTCTGGAATTGGTAGAAGTAGTGCCATTGGAATGTCAGTCGTCTGGGGAGCGAATGTGGAGTGCGTGAAGTGTAAGGAACATATGGTGGGAACTGGAGTGATAGCTGGTGATAGTCTCTATAGATACTACTTATCAGCTGCGACTGTGGGCATATGGATAGTAAACTCGATCTAGGAGAATTTCCTATGAACTTCCCAACTTCCGTTGGTATACCAATTCTATATCGCCAGTGGAACTATGAAACTCGCCAGAACCGGCCTCTCTAAAGTATATGTTGATAAGAAGCGCTGATTCATTGATTTCTGCGCTTCTGGAAGATGAGTGAAGGTCTTTGGTGAAGCTTGAGACTTGCAATCCTTGATGGTTGTCAACATCCTTCAGACAAGAGAAGGTTGAGAACTAGTTGACGTCAGTCTGCCGCACACGTGCACCCTCACCAAGATTTGCAGCTGGTACCTGTAGTCAACCAATGCATGCAGTTGGCATTCTCCACCTGCTAGACCTATCTCATCGACTGGGCTTGAGTCTATTATCAAATTGTATATACATCGTCAAACGTTACATGCATTGTCAAACTTTATATGCATTGTCAAACTATATATAAACAAAGGATATAATGATCGACAAGATGGCTCTTCTTTGTTCAAGCATTCCATTATTCAATGCACTCCCTGACCTTCTGACAGATCTCGAGTGCTCTTTCTATAACCACTTCATCATAGGTACTGCCATTGACTGATTCCTCAGTTTTGTTCCGGAACGGGGGACATCAGCAAAAAACATTTCCGTTCGGGCGGAATGGCTCCGTCAGAGTGGACGCGCTCCGTCAGAGCCGTCAGAGACACCCCAGTGGCGGATGACTCAGCGCCCGGCATCAATACCACACGTTGCGTTGCATATCGCCCTCCGATTCACCGTTTCGCCGTTTCTTCTCGCTCGGTTGGTTTCCTATTTTAGACATACACTCTGGCGTTGGGGCCAACTGTGACCATACATCGGAATGAGTTCATTGGGTACACGCTTGCATCAGGATTGCAATGCAATGGGTGACGCTGCGAAAATCTCACCTCGCGTTCCTTCTACGTTAAGCTCGAGGAGCGTAGGAAGAAGGTGAGAAGATATGATACTACCCGGCCGTGAGGATCCACGGAAAGAGCGAGTGAGACGAAAAGTTGGGAAAGATAGAGTGTGTATTTTCGTTGTATGACAAGATGAGATGAAAATGAGATGCTGTCTATCTACCCCGGGGTCTCCCAAAAATATACTCCGCGTCGTGCATTCCACCTCCGTTACCCCTGTATCTCCGTACACCCACTGTCGCTCCTTAACGATATACTTGGAGGCCGTGATCGATCGAGTTTGGAGATGCACTGGGAGGCCGTGATCGATCGAGTTTGGAGATGCACTTGGAGGCCGAGATGGAGTGAACTCAGAGATGCACTGGGGGGCCGTGATCGAGCGAGTTTGGAGATGCACTTGGAGACCGAGATTGAGTGAACTCACAGATGCACTTGGAGGCCGTGATCGAGCGAGTTTGGACATGCACTTGGAGGCCGAGATCGAGTGAACTCAGAGATGCACTCTGACCCTGTGACCAAGCGAGTTTGGAGATGCACTTGCAGGCTATGATCGAGCGAGATTGGAGGAGTACTTGGAGGCGGTCGATTTGGAGGGAGGCGCGACGGCAGCTGAGACTCTATTCATTGGTTAACTTGTATTGGGATCAGAAACTGGCTTGGAGCGGGAGACTGTCGATGTTGGGATGATGCTGTACTTGGTGTATGCTGTACTCGGTGTTAACTCATGATTATGGCATGGAGAGATAGAGTGGGATGACTTAACTTCGTGTTCTTAGGTGATGGTAGAGTTGAGCACAAGAAAGAGAGAGATCAGAGGAGATGGGGGAAATCATCATGAGAAACTGGGACTTAGAGAATTTCGTGTGCGAGTCAATTGACCATCCACGATAAGGCAGGTACGAGTCCCGATCCGGCGGGTAATCACACCGATACGAGGTCTTCTAAACCCAATCAGGCAAGTCATTCCCCTGATTTCTCATAGCCGCTCGTATCCTCCATATCATTCTCATCTTCATCTCCCATCTCACTCTTTCTCATCCACAACTCCACCATCATCGCAAGAACACAAAGTTAATTCATCCCTCTCTATCTCTCCATGCCATGATCATGAGTTAACACTGAGTACAGCATACACCTAGGATTGTCTGTCGTGCCTTCATTCTCGCGATTTCGAGTTGACCCCTGAATGTAGCTTCAGCTTCCGGCGTACCTCCCTACCAATCGACCGCCACCAGCCAGTTCTTCATAAGAGCTTCAAAGGTAAAGTCACCATGTCACATTCCCATGATTGAGAGTTAACTAACTGATGAATTGAGTCCCGGCGCGCCGTCCGTCGGCCGCCTCCAAGTACTTGTCCAATCTTCCTCGATCACGGCCTCGAAGTGTATCTACAAACTCGCTCAATCACGGCCTCCAAGTGCATCTCCAAACTCGCTCAATCACGGCCTCGAAGTGTATCTCCAGACTCGCTCGATTCCGGCCTGCAAGTTCGCACGATCATGGCCTCCAAGTGCATCTCCAAACTCGCTCGATCCTGGCCTCTAAGTGCATCTCTGAGTTCACTCGATCTTAGTCTCCAAGTGCATCTTTGAGTTCACTCAATCTCCGTCTCCAAGAGCATCTCAAACACGCTCGATCAAGTATATCTTCAAGGAGCGACGGCGGTTGTACGGAGATGCAGGGGTAACAGAGGTCGACAGGGTGACGGGGAGTATATATTCGGCAGACCGCAGCCAGTCCAGATATAGCGTGTGTCGATGGGTAGCTATATAGATACATAGATACATAGATGAGAATACAAACTGAATACATCACTGTGATTCGAGGTGCTCCCAGACATGTCGCCGGCGCTCCCAGGTGCTCCCAGGCTTGTCGTCGATTGCCAGGCGTTGTGTAAACAGCTTCAGCATAACTGCAGCCCCTGCGAAGAGTGTAACACACGTGTCGTTCTGATGATGCGTATACACCACCACAAAGTAAAGGAGGTACGTATGCAACGCGAGCCGTCGCCTGGGCGACGGGTAGCGTGTAATTCTCCGTCACAGCGTACGAGGTTCCGTCAGAGCCGTCAGAGCCGTCTGGAACCCCCGGGTGTTTCAGACGGAAATTATGGTCGTTGCTGATGGACTTGGTAAATGAATTCATCCAATGGACCGCAAACACCCTCTGACCATTTGGCAGACCTTGACCCATGCCACCAGCATGCAGACCACCGATAGGTGCCCTAGATGCACTCGAATGGGCATGTCCTGACTGCATGAGGATGTTGCTCTGACAGAGAAATCTTAAACGCCATCTGCAGAACAGCCATCATTGTCACCGGCCACCACCAGCCAGCGATCGAGAAAGCCACCCACTACGTCAACAACTGTACTCACCGCATTGGCACAGCCTGACAGAAACCCCTGAACCTGATGGCAGTATCCCGGCCCCTGCGCTCGACCCAATTCGAGAGCAAACCATCTCCGACATTGATGGCCTCTACCGATGCGTCCCCCCACCCCATCCTCCGGCTCTGGAACCTGATACAGAGGAGGCTAACCCCAGGGAAAAACTGATGCGGGAAGAAAATCTGGAAATCAAGGTACATTCCGTGGCTGGGAGGACCGTCAGTGACAATTCCGATTCCAATGAGTTCCAAGATCTCATCAATAACCCATGGCAACCTTTTCATTGCACTGAAGATTTCAAACAGGCCATCATATTTGTAGAGGAGCACTATCGCAAGTCCCAAATTGATCGCCACTTCAACGAAGGCGGATGCATGATGTCCAACACTTTTCCTACGCCTCCAGATGGACAATGTGGAATCAAATCTATGCGATGGATAAGCAGCTGCCGGAATGGAAAGGAGCCTCCATCTCCACACCAAACGGTTGGAGGTTTTTATATTTTCGAGACCCAGTAGAATGTGTGTGGTACCTCCTTCGCCAATGCCCATATACAGACTGTATGGTCCATGGACCAACCTGGACAGTAAACGTGGAGGGTGATCGAGTGTATTCCAAGATCAATTCGGCAGACTGGTTGTGGGAGATGCAGGATAGACTACTTCTTGGGGCAACAATTGTTCCACTGGTCTGGGGAATGGATGAGACATAGTTCACGGACTCCTCCGGCAACAAGAAAGCCTGGCCAATCTACCTGACCATTGGGAATATCCATTCCTCTATGTGGAACAAATACAGCTACCTCATGCTAATTGTGCTTGCCTTCCTCCTGGCGCTGTGCAAGTTCCAACGGAATTCCGCATCTGATGACCAAGCCCAGAGGGATATCAACCAGCAGGTGCTGTGCGATATTACCACGAGAGTGCTGGAGCCAGTCACGTGATATCCCGAGGGAGGAGACATCAATTGCGGTGCTCTGTGGCCTTGTTCCGATGGCAAAATGTGCTGTTGCTTGCCAATTCTTGCTTCTTGGTTAGCAGATTACACGGAGCATGCCAACCTTATGGGCATCAAGTACAATGCTTGCCTGAAGTGTCAACCTCCGAAGGATGAACTGGGGTCGCATATTCTTCCACCAGACTACGTATCCCATCGGCAAAAGTCAGCGGTCTTCCAGCAGAAATATCGGGAGTACCAGAAGCCAAAACTGCTAGTGACCGTCAGGCTCTAAAGATCACTGAATATTGGTTCGAGTCTCTCAGTGCGAGGCCAGTCCCGTGTATCTCTGGGGATCTTCTGCATGTCAAAGCCTACTACCTTCACTAGCCTGATATTCTCGGTTACATATACATTGGAAAGTTCAATCACCTAATGACCTGGATGGTGTGCTTGATACAACGCTGCGGGAAAACCACAGTATTTGATGAGATCTGGGCTGGCATCCCTTCATACCCCAATTTCTATCACTGTGGCAAAGCCTACCGGCCTATTTTGCAGTGGAGTGTTCAAGAGATGCGAAATTTCGGTTGAATCATCTACCCAGCATTGGCAGCAGCATTGCACGACCCACTGCCCCATCACCAAGTGGCCTTCCAGAGAACATTGACCTGTGTTTGCTCACTGGTCTGCCGGGGTCTTCTAGTACTATACTGAACCCACACGACCTGGACTCTAAACTATCACGTGGACTATGTAGAGGAATTCCGTGCAACTAAGGACATTATTACCACCTACCAGACGACAACGGCCACAGACAGCGTCGCCCATGCATGCATGAGGGACCTGAAGATGCAACTCAAAGCCAAACATGCCTTGAGGATGAAGAAAGGGCCAAGTGCAGAGAAGCTCTCTCCTGTGCCCAACAGGAACACCGAATGGCTGAGGACACATAGCACATATAGCAAGTCTACAATTCAATCATACACAAACGTACCAGCTTCAACTCCGTCAAAATTCACCTCATGGTGCATTATGAGGAATCAGTGCAGCGCTTTGGACACTGAGTCAAAGACAGCACCAAAACGCTGGAAACGAACGATCCAAAGATGTGTATGGACCCTTATCGCAGGTCAAATCGTAACTTTCGGTACAAACAGCAGATTATCAACCACTACTTGCGCATCCATGTCCTCCAGATGCTGTGCCTTCACTTCCATCAGCTGCCTAAGGAAGGCCACTGAACCCTCCAAATGAAGGAGGCACATCAGTTATATCGACCAATGGATCAAATTGTTGTCACCAAATGCAACCATGAACAAGTGCCAATACCGGAGAATGTTCACCTCCATTTCCGCGAGGATGCTGGAAATATTCAAGTCCGTGGGGTGCGATCCCCCATACACACGGGCTTCTTTGTCGAGAATGAGTGTCTTCCAATGTACAACTTGCCACTCATAGAATATAGATATCGATACTATAGATACGACCTCAATTTACCCACCGCCGATAGGAGGGGCATAGGCGGGATGCGTGCCACCCAATTCAACCTACTTGACATTCCAGTGGCAAACTTCCAGTCTTTTGGCGGATGTGATTCCACTGCCCATGAGTTACGCTGCACCGACGATCTATCGTTTCACAATGCGGCGCGTCGGAACAACATTGTGTGCTTCGAGATAGATGAGCCTCCAAAAAGTGATGTAGGGGACTTACGACAGGCACAGTTCGTGAAGATTCTATGGCTCCAGGACCACCTGCAGAAGAGATGCGTTGTTCTTTTCCGGGAGCTCCAGGGTGAAAACCAAGGGGTTTGTCTACCATCCAATGGGCTGCGTAGAGTCTCCAGCAAAGTTTTCTGTCGGAACCAGCCCGACCTTGTTGTAGTTGATATCGAGTGCATATGGGCAGCTGTGCACCTGATATGGATCCCCAGTACCAGATACTAATGTGTCAATAATACTATTGAACTAGTCATGTTCAATCATTTCTGGCACAAACCACTGGAAGCTGAACGTGACATGCAGACTGACGGTGACGATGCTACACCAGTCGAATACCGCAGCGTCCGAAATGCTAGTGTTGTTGACGAGGACAGAGAGGACAAAGAAGAACAGGAAGAGGAGGACATGGGGGAGGATGATGATGAAGAGTAGGAGAAGGAACAGTCTCCACAGGGCGTCAGCTGTCCTATAGTGCCAACCCTCCCACATTTCATGGCTCAATCTGTCCAAATCCTGCCAGGGGTAACAGGCCTCCAACTCACCCGTGATCGATCACTCGATATGTAGATAATTCTTGACCAGTGGCATCTGTCCTGGCTCTCCCGTGATCTATAGCTTGATATGTAGACAAATGCTTGACCAGAGGCATCAGTCCTGGCTCTCCCACGATCCATAGCTCGATATGTAGAAACCAGTTGACCACAGGCATCATTCCTTCGGTTCTCCCATGTTCCATTACATTCCATGTCAAGAAAAACTGGCTCCAGGCATCAGGCCTCTGGCTCTCCTGAGTCTCATCGAATCTAGTGCAATTTCTTGTCATCATGTACAATTGATATAATACTGTCCACATCCATGTGCAAGTCCATAAGACATCATACTGCCACGCGTCAAATATGCTATAGATTACCGGCCCACAATCCGCTTCTCTATGAGTTACATGTCGCGGAAGGTCCTTTTTCCCTGTGGAGCATATCTCTAAAGATTGTTTCCATGGCATCTTGGAATGTAGCTGGGGCATTCGCAAGACCAAAGGGCATGACAGTATATTGATATGGGCCATATCTCAGACAAAATTCTGTCTTGCACTCATCTCCTTGTTTCACTTGAATGAGGTGGAATCCAACCTTGAGGTCGATCTTGGTGAAGACCCTAGAACCATGTATCCAGTCTCAGAGTTTGTTCATCAAAGGCAGCAGTATTCTATTCATGATGGTGACTTGATTCAGTCCTCGATAGTCTACACACAATTGTAGGCCTCTGCCTTGAGGCTTTGGAATGAAGAGAATAGGTGCACCTGCTGGTGACTTGCTTGGGCAGATCTTTCCCTGGTCGATCATTTCTTTCATGTATTTCTTGAGTACTGATAACTCTTCTTCTGAGAGAGCGTAGATAGGTCCCCAAGGGGGTTACTTTCCTGCTTGGATATCAATGGCATGGTCAAATGATCAATGAGGTGGCAAAACATTGGAGATATCTCCATTATACAGGGACGTATAATCTCGATAGGGGCATGGAATCCTATCGATCCAATCGATTTCCATTTCATCATTGTCATTGACTTTCAGGTTTTCAATGATTCCCATCCATCGAGGGTTATTCCCAAAATCTGATATAGTATCATCAATTTCAGTGGTGAATGAATTGCAGTTATGCCTGGTTTCTGTCCTCTTCCATTACTTGCTCTCGAAACTAATTATTCCTACATATCCGAATTCTTTGGCTTCATGTTTAACAATCCACCGATATGGAAGAATCGGGTTGCAGGAATCTTCCATCGGACCTATCTCGAAGGTTTCCTTGGAATAGTGGTCTGCATGTTGACAGGTAATTGGGATGGTATAACACCATTCACAATCCTCCACTGTATCTCCAGCACAGTTCTGGATTTCCTTCTGCTCTTTGCAGGTACCAAATGAGACATTGTGTTTTTCGATCCATTGCTCTGAGGCAACAGAAGTAGTTCGTCCAGAATCGAGCAGCACTCTTGCTGGAATGTTTTCTATTCCTTGAAATGAGGTCAACATTTTTATTTCAGGTCCTCTACCTGACTTGGGTTCAGGCGGAGCTTGTTTTTGTTTCTTAGGGGTGATTCAATCACTGGAAGGCAAACCCTTTCATTTTTGTGAGGTACTGATGATGAACTGCCATTTGACACAGCTCCAGCCACAATGGGTTGTGAGGAATTGACTGGTAAGAGTTGTAATGTATGGGTAGGTGTGTACATATGGTCACTTTGTTTCCTAACTGAATTCTATGTGGCCAGCACATTTCGAGTACTAAAGTTATCCTCAGGCCTCCTTGATATTCAATCTCACTTAAGTATGCTATATAAAGAAAACACTATCGTTTCCATCCCAATATTTCTATATACATCAGTACCACTGCCTCTATATCATCGGACTGTACCACAATATCCTTTTTAATCAATGATCATCTCATTGTTAGAATCTACCTTGTAAATTTGTCTAGATGCAGAGACCTGAGCCTTGGGCTTACTCCAAGCTGCTCCTGCGGCAGACGAGACATCCTTTGGGTGGTCATCTTTCGGTTTTGGCCATTTGCCTTTCGAAGATGAAGCCATGATTGATTTTTGGCAGAACTTCCGAGCATGGTTGTCCATGCCACAGTGAGCACACTCACCCTTTTCGAATCATGCCTCGACAAGAGATGGGGCAATTCCTTCCAGGGCCTTTTTCTTGTCCCTATGGACAGGAGTTTGACCTTTATTCTTGTCCTCTGTCTTGGGTTTCTTGGAGCCAGACTTCCCTCCTGATCCACGATCCTTGGGTTTGCCTTCAATTTGATCCCCTTCATCCTGACTCTCCCATTTCGTGTCCCTTTTCTTGAGACTTGAAGAGTTATCCCTTGAAGACTGCTTCATCTGCAGGATGAGGTATTCCTCCATTGCAAGTCCAACCCTTCGAACACTCTCCACATAGTTGATGTTGTTTCGAGGTTCCCGTTTGGTGGTTGAAAGGTGATATTGGAGATTTTCTGAAAGCCCATCTCTAAGCAAGGTTCTCCAAGGCGTGCTAACTCGGCAGACTATGTAATGGAGGGTTTCCATGTCCATTAGGTATCTCTCAATGTCTCCCTTGTATTGGAGTTCCCTCATTTTGCCTAGGGCTTTCCTTTCTTCTCGTCTGTCCAGGAATCTCTCTTCCATTGCACTGAGGAAGAGGTTCCATTCATCCACCTCGAAGTATTGATTCATATACTCAGCTCTTGCGTTGTACCAGGTTCAGGCTTTTGCATCCAGTACACCACCAATGCATATGATCTTATCAATATCATCCTCGAAGTCTGTACGGTGCCACTTCATGTTACATTCCACTGAGTGGAACCACTTTTGATATAGGAGGGTGTCGTCTGATGGGTCTTCTTTGAACACTTTTGGGAGCTGAATTTGGCTCTGTTTCATTTCTTTCTTTCGACCAGAACTGCGTCCTAGAGCAGTTCCGGTGTATATATTAGAACCTGAGGGTGGTGGCAGTGGTAATCTTTCTAGACCACGCCTTCATGACGGGTCATTGCTGCTATTTGAAGAGCTTGAACTGGGATGTGGGTCATTTCCATTGGAGAATGAGGAAAGCGGTGGCTCATCTGAGTTACCAGCCCAAATTTCATTGCCTCTTCTGCACGGTCCCCCTCCTCCTCCAGAGGGACCCACTCCTCCACTTCCGTCCTCCCTGGATGGTGGTGTAGAAGGTGGTAGGGAGATGTCCTCAACATTTCTATCTTTGATGATATCCCATTTCCCAGTTTTTCGACAGTAAATCCATTCAATACCACTTGTGGTTTCCATACGGGCTCCATCCTGTGGTTGATTTAGGTTGCCTTCTGAGTTTTCAGGTTTATCATCTTCTGCAACTGATTGTGCCAGAGATCTGATGGAGCATCGGGTTTCCTTTGGGACTTCCTTAGGCCTCTCCTCTAGCTTTTCCTGAAACCCTGTGAACCCAAGTTCCATTGTTATTTGTTCGCTTTGATTTCTCTCTTGGTCGATGCTAACTCCGAACATTCCTTCTTCAAATCTTCCTCTTCCTTCTTCTTATTGTCCTCTATTTCCATACATTGTGTATTCTGTGCCCTTGCCATTGCTCTTTCAGTGTTCAACCTATTTTCTTCCATCTTCAACCTTTGAGCTTCCATCCATGTTGCCAACGCATTCTCAGCGTCTTGTCTCTCTCTATGTACTGCACCTATTCTGGCCCATGCACTATTGTTGCTTGTGATTTGGGCATTGAATGTGTCCTTCAGATTCTCTTAATCTTGAGAGGCCTTGGCTGCAATGACTGCCATTCCTCCTTTGACATTGGCTGCAAAGATCTGAGACTGGAGGATGATCTCTGTGTATTGAGCGTACACATTATGGCACAAGGTTTCGAGTCCCCTGTTCATCTGATCATAGAAGGTGTTCTGTTTGCTGGCCATCGACATAGAGGCATCCACCAGCTGGGGCATTTCCTGCTGCACATTGATGGATGTTGATATAGACTCTGACACGAGAGCTTCCATTCCATCCAAGTCTGCTGTTAATCGATTGTACAACTCGACTGCCCATATGGGAACCTTTCGCTGGTGATAGGCTGATATTGTTCCAAACCTTTTCCACTGGTTTCTCTGGGAATCAAGACATTACTCCTTCTCTCCACCATTAACCTCTGTACCTCCGATGAAGACATGATCTACTGCTTGAGAACTATGCAATGTTTAGTTTTTCCTCCTGCTTGATAATAATGACCAATGTAATCACTTGCATGATTTCCAAAGATGTCAAACAGACTTGTTTTGTAATCAGAGCAGTGTGTATCTTTGCAGGAGTTTTTGAGAATGTCTTCAATGTATTCATCCTCAGTTGGACATTCCCAGGTAGTGTGAGCAACGGATCAAACCCGCTAGAACAGTTCTGGGTTACGGTTGGGACCGGAACCAAACCATCGCGATGGGTTTTACTGCACGAAAACCCGGACCGTTGCAATTGGGCCGGTTTTAACACACAAAACCTAGCATTTCAACCTAACCACTTTGGTTCCAATTGAGTATTTGAGTTCTGATTGTATTGTGATATGATCAATACATAGATTGTACAGTTTTAGCCGCTCTTTCACCTCCCGCTTTCAGATTGGCAATCCTACCAATATTCGTGGAGTAGCTATCGAAAACCCGCGAATTTCGCTTAAAATCCGCAGTTATATCACAGCCACTCAACCAATATTAGTCGGATCGCAAATCTGAATGCTGGAGGTGAAAGAGCTCATAAAACTGCGCAATCTGTGTATTCATCATGTGATGTTACAATCAGAACTCAAATACTTAATGGCAGCCGAAGCTGTAGGAACTATAAAATTGGAACCGCAGTCCGGTTCCAACCCGGCCAAAAACCCACGGTTCTATGTCCTGTCCGGGCAACAACCCCACCAAGACAAAGCAGGTGGGCAATTTGGACGGGTCTTGGCCCAAACCGAACTGTTTATCCGGTCCAAACCCATACCGCTGGCGGGTTACCCATACCTGTTGCTAACCCTTGTCCCAGGGATTGGACATATCAAATTCAGGTCAATCAAAGAAGTTTTCGGTAGGAGGAGTGTTCATGTGAGTTTGGATAGCGTGGACAATATGTCAATGGAGGAGGGTGTAGGAAATAATGAAGAGGATCTCAAATATCATGAGGTGATGTTTGATAGAGATTTGATATAGCAATATAGTGTAACGCAGGAGGAATAGACTCCAAGATACACTCTACTAGAAGTATCCCTTCTAAATATCCCTCTATCATGTCTCACTATCACACTTGATATTCGACTTATGCAAGGACTAATAGCAGGTTCACTTGGAAGCTTGACTCACGCGCAGAAAGTAGTCGGAATGGAATACATGCAGAATAGCCTACACATCCGAAGATATTGTTAAGTCTTGTTCTCTCTTGTAAGAAGGTTGCCCTGTATACCAGCAAACATTCGAGAGGTTTTTATTCCTCTTCCAACTGCGCTCGAACTGCAAATTCTAACAATGCTTCTCATTAGATTAGTGCTCACCATCCTCATGTCATCCAATCCCCCTGCTCTGATAACCAGTCGGCTTGACCTCCCTCCTAGCAAATGATATCTTTTCAATTTTCCAGTCTTTCCGGACCAACAGTATCGTTCTGATACACATGTCCAGACTGAGTGGTATCCATCGGACTGTTGTATTCCAGACCATCTACCTCTTTGTACCATTCGACAGCCTTCCTTCATATTGTGCTCAAGTGTTTCTATCCTACTGGCCATAGCTGATGCCAATTGAGAGTTACTTCATATAATGGTGACGATGGCTGGCGTCATTCTTTATCTTTGTCGATACAGTATATAGCAATGTGTGTTGGCACTGTATCAGCAAACCATTTCAACTGTGGCAACACTCAAGGGTGGGTGGCGATGAGGCGGTCAAGGGATTTCTGCCTGGCAGTCATTGGCGTGGGGATAGTGCTGGCTGAAAATGGATGAACCTTAATCAATCACCACGTGACAACATCATTGAGTGATCATTCATGACCCCGGAACCGTGACCGATCCCAATGGTGTAACAGTCAGTGAGTATCCCCTCTGGCAAATGTTGCTCAGATCGTTGGCAGACTGTAGCACCAACTCACTTCATAATGCATTATATGACCGTCGTAGCTCCAGGTTTCAAATAGTGTCGCATGGAATATGAGCCGAAACAAATCCTAACATCAGGTAGTGATTCCAGGTGTCTTGGTGATATTTGGCAGTTGGATAGTCGTTAGCTGCCAGTTTGGAGCATTTTGTCTGCAAATTCAGTTAATATAGATACAACCTAAATGTCAAATATGAATTTCCTTTGAAAACTTACAATTGTAATTCCTTGACTTCCTTGCCACTTCAGTATTGCCAAAGCTGTTTCATCTACCTTTGGAGTAGTCATTTCAGTACCTTTAAACCCTGTTAATTCGTTCGACTTTGCGATTTGCGGTTTTGCCAGTACCTGTTTCCCCATTGAGCGAGTTCCATGTTCTGATGGATGGCGAAGAACTTGATGACAACTGATCCATATCATGCCAGGGCTGCCGGTCTCATCCATTCTACAGTGCAAATAGAAATGCCATGGAGGCACATGTCAAGAATCATTTGAAGCATTAGGATGCTTCGAGCCTACATTCATAGAAGCACACCAAACATCAAAGATGATTTGCAAAGCAAGGTCGCTCAAATCACTAATAAAGACAGATTCATTTTTGGAAGAAATCATACACTCTAGCAACCAGGTATTTATAGATTTTGAATCCAACATTGGGGTCGGAATTTGGACACTGGGTAATTTAACTCCAGAGACTGTCAAATGTTATGTTAAATTGAAGTAGAATGCTGGTTCTTAAATATTGACTCTACAGCTATGAGCAAGAAAAAGGTCAGACCTGTGAGACATTGCATGCATATTTGTGAAGTTGTAAACACAGACATATTGAAAAGACTGATCATTAATAACTCAATTTAGGAACCATGCAGTGCAATTCTATGCTGTGTAGTTAACTGAGCCCCCACAGAAACTGTTCAACCTCTGTAGGAGCTCAATTTTAGGAGGCGGTAGCCATATGGTCACTAGCATTTTTGACCATACAGGCAGCCGATACTTGATTGATGGGTTAACACTGTTGAATAGCCCCGGGATTAGCAAAGATGCAAGACCTAAAATTGATAACACTCCAACGACGCTCATTTTTGTGAGGTTGTAGCGATACCATTACTAGGATATTTGCGCATACAGCTGGCTGATATTTTGGTTATGGGTTAATGCCGTTGCATTGCCCTGTGATTATCCAAGATTCAAGACGAAAAATTACTGATGCTCTGTTGACATTAATTTGTAGGAGATAGTAGCGATATCATCATTACAATTTTTGCTATGAAAGGCAGCCAATCGATTGATCATGGGTTAACGCCTTTGCACAGCCCTCTGAGTATCCAAGATGCAAGACCAAAAATCGTTGACACTCTGTGGACGCTCATTCTCAGGAGGTGGTAGCGATATCATAAATAACATTTTTGCCAATAATGGCAGCCACTGCTGTGATTATGGGTTAAAGCCCTCACACATACCTGTGATTATCCAAGATGCAAGACCAAACATTGTTGATGCTCCTTTGATGCTCATTTCTAGGATTGCGCAATGACCGTATCACTTACCTTTTTACCTATCAAGACGGCCAATACTTCCTCTTTGGAAGGATGTGACTGTGCAGACCTTTGATTGCTGAAAGGGTATGACTCAAAATCATTGACGCTCCTTGGACACTCACCTTAAAGAGATACTAACAGTTATTGGATGCTCAACAATTGTACGCAAAATGCATTCGGTGATTATTGACAGACAATATATCGTTTCAATGTATAATCATTTCAAATGCGAACCTGGATAAATGACGACCGTTATGCTGCATTAATTGATGCATCCAACTGCTTCGCTCTCTCCTCAGACCTGGTGCGCATGGTTTAGATTTTGAACATTGCTTATTGTAGGTCATGGAAATCAAGGAAAAGGAGCTGGATGAGGAAAGGTGAGGAAGTCGGGCTATATGTATCGAAAAAAAATGGTGGATGGATCTATATGCCGTACATTGCCAGCCAAAAGCGCGAACACGCGATGGGCCTACATCTTTGATCACTCAGATAGTGTGTATAGTGGTGGATCGGAGATTGGGACGCCTCGAAGCTTTGGGATGCGCTTTCACTCCTTATTGGATGACTCATATGACATCACGGACTTAAACCTTGGTTGTAAATTTTGTCTCTATTGTAGTTGTTGCTGTCTCAGTTAACCGTAACAGGCAAAACAATATCAAGTGTGTTGGTCGTCTATCAACATGATTTGGAGTCTCGAACTTCGAATGGCCCATATGACCCTTACACATGCGCACATGATTTAACATGTCTCACAATTTGGTCACTGAAATGCAGAAAAAGCTGACACTTCGCACAATAGGCACACAAAGTGTTTTTCAAAGAGAGACATCGTCAAAGACATCTAATTGGCTATCGATTCCACAGGCGAGGCAGGAGCCGTCACCATTTCTACATCCGAATCCGATTTCCATATGGTAATTAGCTAGGGACAATATATGCAAGGGTCAATGCTTACAGGTTCAACAGGCTTCAATTTCTTAATCAGAGACAACACGTTCACCGCTTGGGGCAGGAGAGACGCTTTGCGTTTGTGTGACTGTGGTTTCCTGGAACCCAGCCTCATCTGACTACATCCTGGTCGAGAAGTCAATTGCAGCACTTGCGATCTTCCGGGCACATTACTGTGAGTCTCCATAAAGTCTCCAAATGTTGTTGGTGGATCTGCAGCTGCAACCTTCTCAGTTTGTGGCTTACCAACTGCCAGATCCTTCAATTCAGCCCTCCCATACTGCATATCTCTCTCACAGAAGTAGTCAGCCGCATCATCACCACATCCTGGTTGCATCAATTGTTAAACTGTCATCTGCTTCTGCCGAAAACACTCCGTGCACTGCTGTACCGTTATGGAGATTGTGCCCATCACCTAGCTGGGTTCGTTATATTGGCTCAGCTTGCCCAGCTCTGTATCTTGTTCATCATCTTCCTCATCTTCCCTATTCTCCTCATTGTTGGAACTTGCAAGATCGCTCAGACTATCTCTGATAGCATTCAACATCTCCTCAAATCTTTTTTCAGGCTTTCTGGTTGTTAGTCCCGCCATTTCAGCATTTCTCATATCTTCCTGCTCTTGCATAATCGCTGTCTCTGCATCTTCAACTCACTTTCTTACCTAAGCAGTCTCTCTATCCTCATAATCCTCGATCTATTGCTCATTCTCTTCGTTGCTTAAAAATTTCGCTTCTCATTGTTTGCCCGCTGAAAGCATCTGTTTCAATCGTAAGATGCGCGATGCTCCCCAGGCTCGGATCCTCTGTGCATCCAATCCTCTCTTGGATTCATCTGCTTGATAACATTGTCATATGGATCGCGTTCTTGATTGGCTGTATTTGCCAGCTAGAAGTGGCGAAAGTTTCTTGGTCGGAACATTGTCCACTCTATCTTGTGTCGACTTTGTTGTCGGGCTTGATGTTGGATGTTGCAACACATGGACCATATGGCGGCAAACTGTGTCTTTTAAGTCAAGGTTGGTATGTGTGATCGACTTGAACCATACAAAATCGGCGTTTTGACCGTGACTACATTGGGATTAGCAATGCTAACAGTACAACATGACTTGATTTTCATCGTCTGTGTCATGTGGGATCCTGGGGATGTCTTGGAAAAAACATTATCTGATGTCTTTTCGGTCGAAGAATGTCCTTTTCTTTCATCTTACAATCATGAGAATTCAGGTGTCGTTTAGCATTATTTATCCCTGTAAACAAACAAACATCACAAGACTGACTTACTGCAAAGCATGGGACCATTTCAAAACCCCGCGACCTGCAGCGATATGCAGTAGGATTTGTGTTGAGTAGCACATGCAAGTTGGCTGTCACTCATTCCAGTTTGACTTGATGCTAACTATATATCCCTCAGGACTTCCCACATCTTTTCATTATCATCTTCCTTAGATTGTCCACAACAGCTAATCATACCTCCACAAACAGCTCAGCAAGGTGTGAGTGCATCCAAATCAAGCCGACTGACAGGCGTTTCATCCAATGCACCCCCACAGGGACACAGCAGCAACGCAGACACCAGTTAGTCCACCGTGACACTGCCAATGCAGCCACCTACAATATGACCTAGGACAGACATTTAAAAATGTTCCGTAATACTGGATGCAGCAAGAATGAGAAGGTGTATGGGATAGAATTAGAGTACATTCATAACGTGGTAGACGGCCGTCAACTGATAATATAATGTACAGCTGGTGTATGTAGTGTGCTACGTGACCAATGTATAGCTACCCATTATGGGAAACCTCCAAGGTCGACCAAGGCAGTTGTCCACACAGTCCACGACATTGCACATCTTGATGCTGTGAGTTCTGCAATTTTCAGGGACGAAGTTCAAGATAAACCTCCCCATGAGTGGACAAAGCCGGCGAGAAATACAACGAAGGAGGTTACGGAGTCATATATGATTGACGTAATAGCCCAATCTCATTTATAGAAGCAGTAACTATTTCCTTGTGGGGTTTCAACTAGTCAGCTACTATGGCAAGGCAAGGAGGTCGGGTACAGCTAGAACAGTCCGACATGCACCTTGACTTAAATATGGCCAAAATGGCCAAAGTAGGGTTTTTGCACGCCACATTAGAGGAGACGCAATACCTGATCAAGATACCTTGCGCTGAAGTCAAAGAAGAGACGAAGCAGGGAGTTCAGTTGTCTGAGCACAGTAAGCAGAAGGCGGGGACAGAAATACACCCATCAATGGTTCGTGATAATCAAATGGACAGCTGCCTGGCTGGCCGAAATGGTGCACCAAAGAATATGCCCACACGCTGGAGATGCGAAGGTACAGGTGCACCTCCACCAGAACCGGCCTCACCTCCGCCCAGAATGCCACCTGCGCCACCCAGTGACAATGAGGGAGATCATAGTTCCCAAATCGAAGGTTTGCCACACAGATATAGGTATATACATACTCGTATTCCCAGCACTGAATGTTTCAATCTTGATGCATATGCCAAAGATTGCAAGCGCGATACAGATTTTATTCCAGATTTGCTCACTGCTGAAGGAACATCCACTGGTTAGAACACTCCCTGTTGTGTGGTAATGCAGCTGACATCCATTTTGCAGACAAGAGCAGCCTATTGAGCGAACCTGTAAGTGGTGACAAGCATTGATTGAAAGAAACAGGATTTTTGAGGGTATTATTATCTACAATTAGCAGACACTTTAAAATATATTTTAAAGGATATATTTATATGTGTTATTATAGAACAATGTATTGATAAAGGAGAAAGTACATGAAGACAATAGCATGGCTGCCAAAACACCATTACTGATATTGTATGCATAATTCAATGGTTGCATATTGGGGATACTGCCGTGGCAAAACGAACATCAACTGCACATCAAGGATTTTTGGTGTTGTAAGTCAGGTAATTAAAAACTCACTTAGTCGTTGTTATAGATAATCAAAGTATTGGCCACCTTTATAGGCAAAAGAGACAGCGACACGCTCCCTGCCCTATCTTGACAATGAGCATCAACAGAGCATCAACAATTTTTTGTCTTGCATCTTGGGTATTCTAAGTGGCGCTTGATTGCAGATACCTATAAACTCGGAGTTGGCACCCGTTCTGGACTGATAAGCAAGACATATTGCCATGACACCCTCCTGGACAATCGCAACTTAATTCATTTTCAAAGCTGCAACGCTGTTTTCATGAGTGTTTTATCCACTAAAACTGGTCAAAACTTCGTCTATAGACAATCATGGCTGCATCGCACTTTGATTAACCATGATTCAAGGCCACAAATCGTTGACGCTCTGTTGACGCTTATTCTCAAGATGGGGCAGGGAGCATGTTGCTTTGTTTGTTGTCTAAACAAGCAGCCAAAACATTGATTATGTGTAACAATGACCAAATCACTTGTTAATTACCTGACTTACAAGACCAAAAATCGTTGACACTCCATTGAGGCTCATTTTTAGGAGATAGTAGCGATGTTGCGGCAAGCATTCTTGCCTATTAACGTGCCCAATACTGTCATTATGCATTGCAGCGACCAAGTCTCGGATTAATTACCTGACTTACAAGATCAAAAATCGTTGACAGTCTGTTGACTCTCATTTTCAGAATGGGGCTGGGAGCGTGTCACTTTCTGTGTTGCCTATAAAGGCAGCCGATACCTCATTTATTAATGTCTGCAACCAATCGCCACTCAGATTGACAACGATGCAAGGCCAAAAATTGTTGACACTCTGTTGATGCTCATTTCCAGAATGGGGCAGGGAGTGTGTCTCTTTCTTTTTTGAATATAAATGTGGCCTCTACCTCATTTATGAATGTCTGCATCCAATCACCACTCAGATTAGCCAAGATGCAAGACCAAAAATTGTTGAAGCTCTGTTGACTCTCATTGTCAGGATGGGGCAGGGAGCATGTCTCTCTATTTTTTGATTATAAAGGTGGCCAATACATCAACAACAGACAATGACATATCAAAGTCAATATTTTGCAATTAACAGTAGTATATCAGAATGCGACCATAAATAGAATAACCCAACAACCAGAAATGGAGATTGGAACAGAAACGTCTATCCAATCTTGGCAGAACACATGTGCTGAGTGGTATCGGTAAGGGTTTGGCCTGCCAACAATTGGCGGGTCGAGTTTTTGGATAGGTCTGAAACTGAACTGACCCACTTTTGCGGTTCGAACCCAGAATGCTGACAGGTTTCCCAGACCCAGTGCTAACACTATATAGATGCTAGACAATGAAAAATACATTCCCAGTCCACTGCAAAGTATAACTCTTGCATCTTTTGCTGCTTGAGGTTCTCACCAACCAAAATTTGCACAATTCTCTTCAGCCTCCTCACAATCATGTCTTTAAAAGATAACCACACTTACTTCTCCATTAAGCCCAGGCAGGAATCACTGCAAGGGTATATTGCAGTTATTGTGCAGAATTAATTTCTTTGCACTATATTAAAGTATGCCTGCCATTGGTGTATGATCAATACAAAGAGACTTCATTGTACAGCCACGGAACAGCATTATAGGTGAGCCTGGGGTTTCCAGGATTAGCATTTCACCTAAATTCACCCATTAATGTCTACCCTCATTACCAAGCCCAAGTATGTACTTGTACAGTGCACATAGCTGCCATGGCAGGTTCTGTTTCTACTGTCTTACCAGATAACCAGAACATAGTCAGCTGCTTAACATACCCCAAACCCTATTCCAGATGTACTAGCCATAATCAACTCTGCCATTATGGATATCTGCTGAAGTTGATGAAAAACGATATTGGTATTTTGCTTCAGATACAGTGACTACTTTGCCGCACTTGATAGGGATGTTGTAATCACATACAAGCATGGTACTGTGACATTGATGTTGGGGATCTACTCGACTCTGCACCCGATGAATGGTTGCTACAAGTCACAAAGCGAGAGTGTACATAAGTGAGAGATAATTTGGTTTGTTATGTATAATATAGCTAATGGATAGAGGGAAACTGCATTGCTTCTGGGCCACTTGTTTCATTGATGAGATGATAGTTGTAGTGATATCAATAGTAGTGGAGATGGCGGTAGTGACTGCTAAACGACTACTATGCCAAAAACACTCTGTTCAGTGATGTGACTGTAGTGCCACATTTACCCAAGTGCAGAATGACTTTTAGAGTTCAGTCAATGTTGCATATTACTAAATTTAACTTTTCAATTAGAGGGGAATAGTTCAGAATACCACAGTAATGTGGTATACCAGCAAATATAACATTGTACATAATTATACATTTATTAGAATGGGGTAATATTGGTGAATTAAATAGTATGGAATATTAGCATGTCTGTGGCATGCATTCCACATTCTCACTACATTACTGCAAGAGTAATACACATCGATGTCTTTATAGGGCCCTAACAAAACACAGCAGCAATACACCATATAGTATAGTAATTACAAAGCTGTACTTGTATTCAAGAGCATAGATTCAAGTCCCAGTATAAGAAGCTATGAAAATTATTTTTGCAGTTAAAACAGTAGCAGCAGCTACCTAATACATAGAGCAGATAGCGGGTAGTATATGCAGAGATCAAGAAATATATACATCTAGAACCAATGTGGTCTGATCTTTATATTTTTATCACTGTATCTTGTTCTAAATGTGAGATCAATGTATATTAAATCTAGTATTAGTGAAATATTTCAATGTGCTATATTATTGTAACATTGATCTATCATTTAATGCAATTTAAATTCTTACAAAGTCTGGAATATTTTACAAAGTGAACTGATGTGTATATTTACATAGAAACTAACATTCATGCAATATTAATTTAGTATTAATAAATGGGGGTTTATTGGTACAGTTATGTAGTGCTTGGTAGATGGATACAATAACCACCAAAACAGATTTGAATTATGACACAGATATGTTTTTACAATATGTCGCTCAGCTGGCTGTATGGAGCCTACAGGTAAGCCTTCAGGCATGTCTAGGCATGTGTTGGCATGTATGGGAGTATGTGAACATTTGCAGGCATTTGCAGAATATACACATGTGGAAGTAATGTAGGATAACTGTACTATTTAACTCAATGCACATCATTTTGAATGACAGCAATCCAGCATCAATGTGACATTCATATACCATCTAATGTGGTTTTCTGTACTACATTATTGTGAAATTGATCCCACATTCAAAACAATTGATATTGTTGCAAATTCCAAAATGCCCCACAAGTTCAGCCAATGTATACATTTATAAAAAATTCAACATTAGTACAGCATTAACTCGGCATCAATAAACGGTGCTTTTTTGGTACAGTATGCGGTACTTGAGCATCTTTGCTAGTCTTGAACTTGGTCGGTCAAAACATCTGGCAGGTATGCATGTGACAACGCGCTGCAGCGTACTAAACTCGCGATTACGAGCCACTGTCATTCAACATGGCAGATCGAAAGATTAATAGCTTTGTTACCTGTACCTTATAGACTTCAACAACACACAGAAAGCGGTAGAAACACACTTTCGCCAGCTAACAATGAAAACCGCATTCAATGGGCCAAGAAATCCGCGCAGCCACTTCGCGTCAGTCATTGAAAGCGCAAAGCGACATATATTACTAACCGCCAGTAAACATCTCTATCCCCACCTACCCCCCCTTAGTTCTCCCCTTTACTCGCAACCCACCTCCGATCCTCATGCTGAATACTCCCCTCCACCAGCGTCGCATACACCTGCTCCACTAGGTCCTCAGGAAAATCCACGCTTCTAGCCTTTGCCTTCACTTTCGAAATAACATCATCAACCCTCCATTGATTCCGCACCGCCTCCCGCGTCGCCTTTATCCGTGCTGCAGCTTCGATATATCGCATCCGCCTTCCTGTTCATCATCCCGTCAGTATCTAGCTACCCACCGGAGGTGGGGGGCGCACCAAGTAAACCCACGATCTGCTGATCAAGATCGTCGATGGCAGTGCGCACGTGCGCCATTGTTGTTGCGGCGGTGGCGGAGGGGTAGGATGCTGCCGGCGCTAGGATGATTTCGCTGGGGAGCTGCAGGGTTGACGCATCCTGGAGGTCGGAGAGGGAGAGGGTGGAGGCGGAGGTGTTGGAGTGGTGAGATTCGGTGGCTGAGAAGTGCGAGCCGGACGTGGTTAGTAGGTGCTCGGTTTTTGTGGCTGGCATTGTGTCGGTGCGTTGTGGGATGGTATTAGGGGAGCTGGTGAAGAGATGATGTTGAGGTTAGGTTTGTTCGCTAAGGTGGAGCCGCGCGCAAGCAGGTTTTGTCGTGCCGGGAAGGTGCAGATCCCGAAGGTTATCGCAACGAGACGACGGTGGAGGAGGAGATGTGAATGATTGGGCTGGGGGTTATTGGTGTTTTTCCGGGTTGAGGAACTGGATTATAGGAGTACAGATGAATGATTCGGTTATTTCACTTTTTCTCCATGTGGTCGTTGTTCCTGCATCTCGGGTTACACGCGACAGTTTCATTTCATCATAACAAGGCTGGCGATGGGCTAGGGTTCTCGTTCAATTTCTGGAGACCAGGTGCATATCCAATCATGCGCCGGATGTGCAGTTAACATTTGTCTGTCTCAGAGGAAGCAGTGGACTCTGTACCCAATTGGTACACGGTCGTACCTGCATATAACTAGTCTCGAACACTGGGAAACCACTCCGAGACTAGCATACAGCTTTGGTGAAGGGAAGGAGTGGACGGATCGAAATCAGCAGGATTCACGGAAAGTGGGGCAATTCGGAAATCGATGTATTGAAATCCGCCGTGTTTCTGATAGTCGTGTGCGGTTTTATGATTCTGTTCGCTATTGGTGTACGCAAATGACGTGCCTGCGTCCGAGCTCAATGACGGACAAACTCCGAAAGGGGCCGAGAAGATAAAATGGACTTGCACTTGCAACGAAACTTCAATTACTTCCCTTTCGATACCTCTCTTACGCGGCTCGATCCGTTTCTACAACAAGTCCAAGATTTCACATCTGTCACTCGGAATGTTGCCGCCGCTAGCATTCCTATCCCTCCTCTCCCTCACCGCAAGCCTATCAACCAGAGACGGCTCCGTACCCTCTCCCTTCCCCGCACGCCACTCCTCCTAATAATCTCAGGGTCGTCTCCCCGTGCTCGGCTGGAACTCATGGAACGCCTACCGCTGCGACATTAACGAATCCAAGGTCCTTTTCGCTGCGCACTCGCTTCAGACTCTCGGGCTGCAAGACGCAGGATACAATTACATCAACAGTCCCTCTCCCCCTCCCTCTCCCTCCCCGTCATCCTTACTAACAACCACAGTCGACGACTGCTGGTCCATCAAATCCCACCGCGACCCCCACACCAACCGCCTCCTCCCCGACCCTAAGAAGTTTCCAAACGGCATCAACGTGCTGACAGACACCCTCCACGCTATGGGCTTCAAGGTAGGCATCTACGCCGACGCCGGCAGCACCACCTGCGGCGGCTACCCCGGGAGTCTATACCACGAATCCGTCGACGCAGAAACATTCGCAGACTGGGGGATCGACTGTACGCATGCCCCCCCTCCCCCTTCGGCAACCACGCTGACAAGAAAGACCTGAAATACGACAACTGCGATGTCCCCGCGTCCTGGCCAAGGGACAGATACCACAACTGCCACCCGGACTACGACCACCCAAAGGGCCCAAACATCACCTGCCCCGGCGACTCCCGCGCCGCCCCAAAGGGCTACGACTGGGCCTCCTCCAGCACCGCCGCCCGCTTCCGCCGCATGCGCGATGCCCTCCTGCGCCAGAACCGCACGATCGTCTACTCCATGTGCGAATGGGGCCAGGCGGGCGTCCAGGACTGGGGCGCGCAGACCGCGCAGAGTTGGAGGGTTACTGACGATATCTTTCGTACCCACTCCTCCCCCCCTTTCGGGCAAAGGCTGACGGGAAAAAGCGTATTGGGAGAAAATCGCGCACATTGCCGCGTACACCTCGCGTCTGCTCAACCGTGTGGGGTTTTTTGCACACAATGATGCGGATATGCTCGAGGTGGGCAACGGGAATGTGACGATCCCCGAGGCGCGGAGTCATTTTGCGCTGTGGGTGGCGATGAAGAGTCCGCTACTTATTGGGACCGACCTTGAGAGGCTGGATAAGGGCCTGGTGCAGGTGCTGGCAAATCAGTACCTACTAGAGTTCAGCCAGGATGGGACGGTCGGGGAATCAGCGACGCCGATTATGTGGGATTGGACCAGGAGGCCGGAGTTTTGGGCCGGACGGTATGGGGATGGGAGGAGGCTGGTTTTGGTGGTAAATTATGCGGAGGGGGACAGGAGGATGGGGGTGAGCTGGGGGGAGGTGCCCGGGACGACGGCGGGAAGGAGGTATAGAGTTACGGATGTGTGGACAGGGGCGGTGGCGTGTGTGGGACGGCTGGAGAGGGTGTTGATGGGGCATGATACGGCGGGGTGGGTTGTGGGGGGAGAATGTTAGTGTTTGAGTTGGGATGTAAAGATTAGAGTAGAGTATAGACAAAGAAGTAATGGTATATTATTACTTATCATAGTCTGACTGCGCAGTGTCACGCCAATTAACATTTGCCAGAATTAGCCATAAATACAGGACTTGATATGCAACCAGTCACACAGCTCTCCTTGTCCCCAACCTTCGCCGAAGTCGGCAACCTGGACATCTGTTGGAAATCTGCTTCATCGGTTGTATATAGCGTGGCCGGCAGACAGTACGCTTCTGAACCCCGCTACCTATTGCAACGCTTGAAACGCCTTACAGAAGCCTGAGAAATTTCCAGTCGTACCCAGTCTACTCCCAGTTGTACCATTTCAAACAGCTGAACATCCTTTACGGCCCTTTAACTAACTATAAACACGCTAGTACTTAACACATCGCGAGTGCTGAGACCATACTGGACTTTTCCGATATCCGGCGCTTAATTTGGGTGGATACGACAGGTTCTCGATGTTATAGTTCTGGATGGCGAATGTTGGTAATAAGTTGTAACCGGCGTCCGAGCCAGAGGGACGAACGGTCCGGGGCGAACTGTAGTCTTTCGGGGCCCGAAGCCGCGGTCCCATCTCGGGCATCATTTCGGCCGTCCGGGGCTACATTTCTACTCCCATAGGGCTCCGTACAGGTACCTATAGATACTGGCGCCTACGAGTCTCAGTCAAAACGTTACCCGGATGGGACGGACTATTCGGATGCCTGGTCCAAGCCCACAGTTGTTTGATCTGCTGTGTAGAGCGGTGTGATGTCTGAGCAGTGTTTGAAGAGGAAAGAGATGCTCTGGTGAGCCTGAATAGCTACTAGCGGCGGTGGTTCTTGGGTTACTGTGACGAGCAATTGATGGCATCCCACATCATATGTTAGCGGATGTTAACGCAGTGAAGGACTTTGCCTGAGATCACGTGATCGTTTATTATATCTACGAGTTTCTCCTTCCTCTTCCTCTTGATCTTAGACTTGTATATACACACGAGATAATACGAACTTTCCACGCCCACCGCAGTGTACACATGTCAACAACGGGGGCATCGGGATGTAGTCGTGAACGGATTGGAATCTGACGGTTTAGAGAGTATTTTTTGATTGCTGTACGTTTGTACCAATCCGTGTGGTATCAGGAGTAAGTAGATGTTCTCAAGGTTATAGCTAAGTTTGATGGTTTGGACTATCGACAGGAACTGTTTGGAGCTGTATCCTCGTAGCTAGCTGACGCGAGGTTGTGGATTGTCGAATTGTTGCAGGTGAGGAAGATGGGGAATTTCTCTGTAGTTATGTGTCGGAAGGAGCGTTAGAAGAGCTTTGCAGGAGGGTACGTATAGCCTTACTAGTTTGCAACATCCCTGCTCCCTTGTGGGATTTTGGTACTGGCATTGCTGAAAATACACTCAGGTATTCTGCCTCGATTCATTGGCTCTGGAGTCTGGTTAGTCGAGGTGAGCTCTTCGGGAGGTATTCAAAGAACCAGTGTTCCTAAGTGGCCAGGCTCAGCCAGCCTACATAAAGCCTAACCTAGCCTCCGCCAAGGCAGGTCTCCAAAATCGCGGCCGGGCCGGATCTGCAGGCCACTACAAAGCCTGCCGGCCGAGCCGCTTAAGAACACTGCCAAGAACCCCAGCAATCCACTTGATCCCAGGACTGAGGAGATCATTGAAACCACGTGACCGCCCCCCTCAATGCATCGCTTAGACAGTTCTCCAATAGGCTCGAGGAAGGAGAAGCTCGGCCAGTTTGCCAAGTTACGACGGGCACGCTTTCCTCCACGAACTGCCTCGGTAATTTCCGCGTTCATGTTGATCGCGGTCCGCAGCGAGATGTTCCAGGACTCCCTCTGTTGCTCTCCGTTACTTCGCTTTCTACGGCGTCTCGGCCCCTTCCCACTCGGGGTGGTGTCGACCTTGTGGAGTAAAGAGGGGTTAGCACAGATCGGAGCATCTTGAGTGCCGTCTTCTGTTTAGGAGTCGTGTTATTGTTACTTGCTGTTGTGCTATGAAGATCGAAGGGTTACCGTAGTCTCGACTGGACGCCCGTCCAACAAGCTGATGTGAAGCGTCCGTTCAGCGGGTAAATAGCGTCTGATCAAGACTTGGGGCAGAAGCCCAAAGATCTCTCAAGACAGGCAATCCAACTGCCCCGGTACAGAGCATCTTGGGTGCTATCTTCTGGTTGGAGAAGCGGAATGTCGAGAAATTTGTTGTTTTGTTATAGGGTTTCGCCTATTTTGTAAATGACGTTGAACATGCCCTACATGCAGGGCTAACCCTTGGCGTCGGCACCTCCACACCTTGTCTCTGTCGGGAAAAGTAAGCGCCAGCTTGAAAATAGTCACGGAATGTGGTACACGCTTGAAAAACAGCCAAAATGTAAAATTATATTCGAAGTTGTCTCGCACCTGCCCGGAAGCGGAACCTTCACCCAGCGAAGCAAATTAGGGTTGAGGGTTTCGCAGACCTAGTAACGTCTAGTGTGAGACAATATTCGAGCCTCTAGCGACCTCAGGAGGCAACTGGAAAGGTGCTCTCGTTCTCAGAATTTTTCGTCGCTTGCAACTCCTCGGCTGACCGGTGGTTTCGAGTGCACGGGAAAGGAGGAAATGTGCGGTACGATGAGAACGATAATCGCAAGCTTCTGAGAGGAGAGTGATTAGATGGAATAGGATAAGGGCTGAATGCAGGCTCTTTGATCTGGAGGCTTAGCCATGGTAGGTGACGCCGTGAATGCTTCAGTATGAATACGGTAGACCTCATCTTTGATTCCCCCATTTTCCGGCCCTCCACGCTTCTGTAGAACTAGCTAAATCCTTTTAGTCTTACACTCCCAATCCTTGATTCAGGTAGGACGACACACGAGTTATCAGTAGAGCCTGGGCCCACAATGCATTTCTCGCGATTTTCATACTCCCGACAGTAGCTGCCCCGGAACATCTTTGTTTGTTTGTAATCATTTTGCATTCACCCCGAAGGGGTGCCCAGCTATGTTACCATAAGCCGGCGCCCCGGAACATCTCGTATCGTA
>Ga0307512_10000375_pt1 | contig 65131 bp, 62 predicted proteins | sample 14_EM_MG_FD_200267 | JGI IMG/M metagenome (GOLD analysis project Ga0307512, IMG submission 200267) | Populus trichocarpa ectomycorrhiza microbial communities from riparian zone in the Pacific Northwest, United States - 14_EM | ecosystem: Host-associated > Plants > Roots > Unclassified | place... | reverse complement strand
ATCAGCATGAAGAGATGAAGGGGTGGGGAGAGGAATACACGAGTTTCCCCACCGCTTCTTCATGCGCTGCTTTCAGTGTTGCCAGTTCTGCCTCGAGGCGGGCGTTGGCGCTTGTAATTGATTGCTGCGAACGACTGGTTAGTGGAGGGGGGAAAGAGGGATTGAGGTGCTTACGAGTTTACGGTCGCGGGGAGTTGGTTGCGGAGGAGTATCGGGTGGTGGTGATGGTGAGGACATTGTTTATTTGTTTGGGGGTGGAGGTGGTGAGGTGCGGTAAGATTCTCGCTTAAGTAGAGTGTGGAGATCTTCCGTGTGGGGGATTCACACAGATGAATACGAAAGAAGAGTCTCTACCAAGAAGCTTTTATTGGTATCCCATACTTATAAATTAATCTACCAAAATAAAGAAGATAAAAAGTACCCAAATAAATCTAGCGTACGGCACCCAAAACATAAAGATGACCCCGTTATATGCATGTACACATCTACGAATTCTTTTCCAAACTCTGCAATTCAACCAACTCATAATATTTCCCTCTCAGCGCCAGCAATTCGCTATGTGTCCCGCTCTCCGTAACTTTTCCGTTGTCAAAGACGTAAATCACATCGGCCTTCTGGATAGTTGACAGTCTATTTCTCATATTAGCAACAAGTCTCCCAGTTTTCAAAGAGTAGTGGAGTCCTCACCTATGCGCCACAGCAACTGTAGTCCTTCCCTTTGCGGCAGCGTCGAGAGCGGCCTGCACAACCTTCTCGCTCTCCGAGTCGAGTGCGGAAGTAGCCTCGTCCAGCAACAGAATCCTCGGGTTCCGGATTAATGCTCTGGCGATTGCGATTCTCTGTTTCTGTCCACCGGAAAGCAAGGCACCCTTGGAGCCACAGACTGTGTTGAACCCTTCAGGCAGCGACATCTGTGCAGAAGTTAGCTATGAAGTGCGACAAGTTTGGGTGCAGTGCATACGATAAAATCATAGATGTTTGCATCCTTGCAAGCGTTGTCCACATCCGCATCTGTAACATCATCCCGATCGCCTCCCAGTAGAATATTCTCCTTAATAGTTCCTTGATACAGAGTAGGTTCCTGACTGACGAGCGCCAGATAGCTCCGGTACTCACTCAGATTGAGGGTCGATATTTCCTTTCCGTCCACAAAGATACCTCCAGCCAGGGGATTATAAAAGCGTTCAATGAGTGAGATGGTAGTTGATTTTCCGCATCCAGATGGTCCAACCAGTGCAACGTATTGCCCTGGCTTTACAGTGAGATCTAAGCCACGTAGTACAGGTTGCTCTGCTCTTGTCGGATATCGGAAGTGAACGTCTCTAAATTCAATACTCCCCTCGACCGATGGAACATGTTCTCCCTCGTCGCTCCAAGCATCAATTTCCGGTACACGGTCGAAGAGGGTCTTCAGTTCGTTCCCGGCCTCTTTAGCCTTACCCATGTCCGGTGCGAACGAGAAGATAGTTCCGGCGGATTGGGCACCAAAGATAATAGCTGCAAAGACCAGGAAGCTATGCAGCTACCCGTTAGCATCGTACCTTTCAACAGTGGATGAGTAGGACTTACAATTCCAACATATCATATTCATGAGTCTTGATCAGTGTCCCACCATACCAGAACCCAACAGCCATACACAAGAACGTCATGCTTTGTGATGCAGCGTAAAGGCTACTGCTCCTAGTGACACTGATAATACCCTCCTTTGCCTGCAAAGCCAGTTGGCTCCGGTAGTTCGCCAACACGTCCTGCTCCCTAGCCAAACTTGCCACAGTCCTAATCGCAGCCGTAGCCTCACATGCAAAGCTTGCAGATTTCTCGTACGCCTTTTTAGATCTCGCTCGAAATCTTGCAAGCATCCAGAACCGGAGGAAACCACACGACAGGAGAACTGGGATGGTCGCTGTACAGACCAATGCAAGCTTCCACCCAACTGCGATACCGACAATGATTGCTGAACCCAATGTTGAGATGACACTCAGGAGTGTACCAAGAGTTACACCCGACATTCCAGCAAGATGTGTGGTTTCCGTCGAAAGGAATGATACCAAGGAACCAGATGCATTCTCCTCTTTATCAAACCACCCGATATCCTGTCGAAGCATTGTACGAAATGCTTTGTCGCGGGCCCTGTGGATCAAACATTCAGAACAGTATGCAAATGATACTCCCTGGACTAGATATGAAATAAACTCGATGATGGCGAGCATCAGATACATCCCCGACCAGAATTCCGACTCTGTACGGACGTGATTGTACTCGGATTTTGGCTTTGACAATGACATAATAGCCTTTGCGAAGAAAAAAGCTTGTACCGTATAACCGCCGCCACAGATGACACTAGCGCACAAACCTATAAACAGTAAAGCCTTCTCCTTTGGTGTGCTGTTGAACGAATATGTCATCTTTATCAAGGTCCAGAGTGGATAGTTGTGTTTCTTCTCCTTTGGTCTATTCTCGAGTGCCACTGAAGACTTCGACTTGGACGTTGCGGAACGCGTAAGCTTATCCATGATATTCTTATCGTTGGGATCAACGGGCGCTCCTCTTTGGCCCGAGGTGTGTGATCGCGATATCTTTAGCTTAAGCTCTTCGTCATCGTCGCCGTCGTTTTCTCCGTCTCCAGTTGATATCATTTCCTTCTGGGCAGAAATCCGTTGCGCTTCAACGAGCTGATAGTATGCGCCTTGTCGTTCTAGTAGATCGTCGTGTGTTCCTTGCTCGACAATACGTCCAGCCACCATCACCACAATGTTTGAAGCCTAGTCACCGGTAATCAGTTACTTGCACGCAAGATACCAAACATTAGATCCTCCTACAGTTTTAATCGTACTGAGTCGATGTGCAATGACGATGGTAGTTCGGCCTTGTGCTGCGGCATCGAGAGCAGCCTGTACCACACCTTCCGACCTTGTATCGAGCGCACTCGTTGCCTCATCCAAAAGTAAAATCTTTGGGTCACTGACAATGGCACGAGCAATGGCAATCTTGAAGCAAAAATATTAGCGGATATTGACTTCTGGTGTTCGGAAACTTACACGTTGCTTCTGACCACCACTCATCAAGAAACCTCGCTCACCAACGTTGGTTTCATATCCTTCTGGTAAAGATCGGATGAAACCGTCCGCGTTACTCATGACACAAGCTTTCACTACCAGGTCCATCTTAACTTCTGGAGATGCATTTTCATGCCGAGTACCGATGAGACCGTGACACACATTTTCAAAGATTGTCGTTGCGAAGAGTACGGGTTCCTGAGAGACGAGGGAGATGTGTTCTCGCAACCATCGCAAATTCAATGTGTGCACATCGTGGCCATCGAGAAGAATCTGACCAGCAACCGGATCATAAAAACGTTCTACCTGATGACAGTAGTTCTGTCAGAATGAAATTGACATCGCCCATGCTCACGGAACTCACCAATCCCACGATTGTGGATTTTCCACTTCCAGAAGCGCCGACAAGTGCGGTAACCTTTCCGGCTGGGATGAAAAGATTCATGTCCTTGATAACTTCAACCGCGGGTCTGCTGGGGTAAACGTGTTTGACACCACGAAGCTCAATTGTACCCTCGACATGCTCCAGCTTCAGTCCACTTTCTTCGTCCGGGTTAAGCGGTGAAACACGGTCAATGGTGCTGTAGATCTTTTGTGCTGCGGAAACGGCCTAGACAGTAATGAAATTAGCGATTATACTCTCATACACCTGGTTTGCTCTTTCTCACAGTAGTAAAGGCCTGAATATTCGGCGCAACATTTCCAAGCGAAAAGGCACCAATCATGACGGCCATCAACACCGTCAAGATCTCACTGAGATTGGCCTCGCCCCTGAGGAGGAAGCGAGAGCCTTGCCAGAACGCGAGCCCATAGTTCAAGTACATGACTAACTATCCTACTAGTTAGTATTCACGCAGATAGGTTTGGTAAGTTCATTCGCACCATCATTCCTGCAAGCATACAGCCTACTACAGCCTTAGACTTGAAACCCCATTTCTGCGCAACCTTGAGATGCTCATCGTATAGTTTGGCGAGCTTGTCCTGAGTGCTAAAGGCTTGGGTATTACGAATAGAAGAAAAGACCTAGATAGTCTAGTCAGTTGGGTACCAGCAAGGCGCAGAAAGCATAATACCTCTTCTGCAACCGTGCCTCCCTCGGCGTATGAACTAATATTTTGCTTTGAAAATTTGACAATAAGGCCACCACTGATACCCATAATCGACATAATCATAACAAAAGTGCAAGAAAGGATTAAAGTGAGTTTCCATGACTTTACAAACCCAATGATGAAAGCCCCTAAGAATGACGCCACTGCTGCAAGCGTGAGGCTTATCTTCTCCGAGATACCTTCCTGGATGAGATTGGTGTCGGCAGAGATACGAGTTGTGATTTCTCCAGCCCCGAGTTTGTCGAAATAACCTATGTTTTGGCGCAGGATGGCTTGGAGGTACTGCTCCCTGGTTTTGGAAGAGATATGTTCACCAGTATATATGAACGCAACAGTCGAAGTATAAACCGTCACAAACTCTCCGATTGCCAGGTATAGAAAGTACCTATGAGCATTAACATCCAATTAACTGAAACAAACAGGGTAAGGGGTATAATCACATACAACGTCAACCGATTGATCTCACTTTGCATATGGCTACTGCTGATTCTCCCAAGAGAAAAGTCCTGAAATGTCTGTGCTGATTGTCTGGTGAGCCAGGTCAGTCATTGACCTGCTATCAAGGCTGCTGAAACGACTAACCCGTAGAGAATCGTCATAAAAGGCAAAAGTGCCCCTCCAACAATGCTACAGAACGATCCAATCGCAATCAGGAGTAAATCGTTAACAGTTGCAAAGCGGTACAGCCCAGAAAATTTCAGATTGATATCAGGTATATCTATCTGTCGCCGTATAATCTCGCGCTCATTCTCCGGAAGGTAAGAGAGGTCGTCATCAGACTCGCTCTTGCTATCTGCGACGGCGATCTGAGAATCTAGACGCCTAAGCGAACCTTGCGAAAGATTTTCAGCTATTATCTTCTCGGGATATGAAGATGTGGGCGCCGTCGTCTCCGCGGCGGTGGAGGCTTTCTCGATGGAGGTCACTGCCATTGTTTATGATCGCCGCGACTGTCCAATCGGTGTTGTAGCACCCCAACCCTGCAAAAGAGAGCGTCATGTCAGCCCAATGTTCGTCTTCAGATACCAAATCGGAAGTTGCCGAGCGGTATGCCATGCTTCTCGACTTACCGAGAACGAATTGAGTCGTCTCGCCCAAAGCTTATTCCCTTTCGTCTGATTATCAATTGAATGGCTGTGACTAGACTGCACTATAACCGAGCAAGGGACAAGAACGGAATATAGAATAGAATAACTAGGGAATACGGGGCCTAGGTGAAGTGAGAAATGAGTAAAAAGGTAGTAGGAGAAGAGAGAAGGGAGAAGCACAAGTGATCCGTGAGGAAACGGCAAATATTAATGCGTGCGCAACAACTATAAGCTTATAACCTTTTAGGCGGGAGAGCTAAAGTATCTCGTTCTCGCTTGCAAGGAGCTGGAAACAAGGCAAGAAGATTATTTATGAGATCCACTAACATCTTGCACGGAACAGACACCTTCCGGCTCGCGTTACACCAGGGTGATTCAACTCGGACATCTTGAGCGAATGGATTTGCACCGTACATCTTCTTTTGCTGCAGAAATTGAGTGTATGGTGAGTCACTTGACAGTTACGGTCATAATACGAGATCACAGTGACTATGAGTGCGTTCGAGGGGACACTGTCTCGATATCTAGTCAGAGACATCATAAGATAGAGTCAGACCAGGCCAGCACTATGCTCTCATTAAGCTTTTTAGAGCCGTTGCATACTACCACCCTTATTCTGGTGTGGTTTTGGCAGGAGGCCCATATGAATATCGTGGAACTTTGATTCTTTTGTGCCTTATATGCACGGTTTTGTCCCCCCTTAGGAAGCAGAAAAGAAGGCGGCTCACAAACGCGTTGTCAGAAACAAGCAACCTAGTGAAACATCTCCCCGCATCATAACACCTACTCACGGAGTTCCGGAAAAGCAAACGAATGGGGATGTATTCTATATAAGTAGGGTTCGGAGCGACCAAATTCCGAAATTCGCCTACGTAGGATGGGGACGGACTGATTTCTATCCGCAGGTACGCCATCCCTGTTCGGGCTAAGTCCATCCCTTTTTTTATCAGTAGTTGTGGCTGCAATATAATGGTTTTCTTCCATTCATTATGACTGGGTTTGCGTGGTATTGCCAGTCGTAGTTGATGTTCCCCGCATACGGGGGGTGTAAATACGACACTTTGAAATTCCACAAAGTTTGGACATTTCGACAACATCTATCACTCGGACGGATGCTAAAGAAGCCGGGGTTGAGAGTTTAAGGCTATCACCCAGACAGTCAATAGCAGGAGGGCGTCCGTATTTGGAACTAATTATAAACCATCAATATATTCCCCGAGCACTTGTACAGCTCCCATTGCAATTGAACGCTCCGAATCTCTGACTTGGATTCGTAAATCACATTAGGCATTTCTTGATAGCAACCCTCCACCTTATAACGAAGGTGCTTAAACCATTGCTCAAGCCATTTCCCTAGACTAAAACTGGTAAGAATATCAGTACCAGTTTCTATTGTCCTTCTAATCCAGCTTCAACATACTCAATCAAGCTCAAGAGATGAAACTCTAGAATACGTACATAGAACACAACCTCATAGATTTCATGGCATGAATTCAAACCAGAAAGCATAATTAGGCAAGTTCCCATAATGATAGTGTCACTGCGTCGCGATATTGCAACATTGTCTGACTGGATAAGCTCCTGGATTCCAGACTGGTTTGAATCGTACTCATTTGGAATCATACTCGTTTGAAACTTATATCTTCATATCTCACTCCACATATTCTGCAGGTCAGTGTACCAAGTGGCCAGGCCAGCAGGCTTGCCGGTCGTATAGACACCCAAAGACCAGTCAGATACATCTGAAAGCCTGGGTATCTGTACGGCGGCCCATCCAAATCTGCCGCAGCCTAGTACCTACGTGGCCTTCATACACATGTCTAACCATATTGTCGGATTCGCGGACTCGGTAGAGGTGCATCATACGTGTGTAAGCGCAGCTTCGTACGGCCCCATAAGTCTTATATTTCACTCTTAATAAAGTAATTTAGGTTGATATTTCATAGAATATTGCTAGTCGTGGGTAGGCATGGAGCTCCTAAGCAGTTCCACATCCTTCGCCAAACCGGAGCATGAAGTCCACAGATATCGGCAACTACTCTCCCTTTGTTATCGTGCCAAACGACAAGAACAGAACTAAGTCCGACTGACCAGGCCATTAATGCCATCCTCATGGTGCTTGTCGGAGGTTTCATCGGTGAAAGCTCTGGCCTTGCCGAATTTTATCCCTTGTACTCTTCGCATCGGGCTTAAGCTCGATAGTCATTCAGTCGTCCTGGCCTCGTACCCCAGCCCTTTGATCTCACGTGATTTTATACTAACTGAAATGGCGAGTCTGACCCAAATTGAGATCATGAAAAAAGTGAGGTGAAATGGCCTGGAGACATCACTCCACCAAAATTTCAAATTACCTCCAGAGAGCTGAGCTTTGGGGGGGGTATTAGGTTACATCTACCTGAGTCAATACTGAGTATTTTTTAAAGAATTCCACCACATGTGGACTCACTGCAGCCTTATCCCAAAGCTGATCTGGGCTTGATCTGGGTTGTTACCAGCTTAACCTGGTCACTCTCAATCACTTTACACCACAAATTTTGTCCAATTTGCTTAGTGCCCCATATAAAGTTGATTTATTTTCCCTTAAACTCTTCTTTCCATGCAAACCCAGCTCAAACCCATGGTGTTGATATTTTAACCGGGTTGACCTGGGAACTTTGTGTGGAGCGAGGTCTCCAGGCTCTCTCACAACTTCATTCCCTTGCCACACTATTCCCTTTTTGTCACTTCCATTTTCATCTTAGTGCACACGTACACAACTGAGAGCCTGATTCGAGGCCACAGTCGTCCTCCGGCCACTGTCCCGTATTCTTAATCGTCTCCTCAAACTATGCAACAGATTTTCGATTTGTCGTACATATTCAACTGATATGCCGTCTAAGAAACCAATCCCGGGCCGGGTAGATAGAGATCCGTAGATTAGCAGTCCGACTAGATGACTATTTGAAAGCTGCCCTTGGTTAACTTGAAGGCCATATCCGGCCAGATTGGTTGCTTTAACACCTCGAAAGGTTTGACAAAAGGGTATACCAACGAAACACCCGATAGTTTCGCTGTTTGAAGACTTTAGGCTTTGCGTTATTGCGGTAAGCAATGGCACTCTAGGCCGCGTAAAAGTTAGCATGTGAGTTATGAAATCTTACTGGTTTCTTCAGCACTTCAATCAAGTCTGACATTGCCCTTCGCCCAATCCAGTAACCATGTAGCCCACGGGATCTCGTATTGAAAAGGTCGCAATTTCTCAAGTTCACGTTTCTCCTTAATTCTCTCAGTGCACCTCTGTAGAAATTCGTTGAACTCTCTGAAAATTTTCGCCACGTCACATGGAGTTGTACATAGAAGTACAGTATTGTTAGTTGAAACTTTGGCTCAGGACTAAATCCGGGTGAGATGAAGTATCTCGGGCCGTGATACCAGGACTTCAACCCAAGTGTGATTTCTCATGAATCGGGGCGCAATTTAGGAGAGGTCTGAGCACTGAAACACCAGCTTAGCTGTTGACCGCATATCCTCTTTCTCTTCCTCAAAGGGTACAGTGGCAGTTCACCCTTGGAGTAGCAATGCAGAGTCTCGGCGGGACGACAGAGTCTCTCATGTTGATCATTAATGTGACTCGGAAAGGAGTGTGTGCCCTGCTATATATTCAATCTGTTCCGGTCCGTCCACAAGTGGCCTGCTTACTCGAGGGTCTGCTAATGGACTATGAGGTGCGTATCTGACTGCTATGAACCTTTTATTAGTGACCGCTGAGAACCGGAAGCCTACACGCACGCTGCGCTCCGAATCTGATTCCTCCGTCCTGGGTTATACTACCGAATTATGCAGCGACTCGCTATCGGCAATTTGAATACCCAAGCTTGCTTAAAAGAACGCCAGCGGCCTTAGAAATTGTAATCTATGAGACTGACAATACAAACCACCACGATTTTTGGCGATCCGCGGTATCTTTGGCACCAAGCGTCGCTTCATTACTGGCGTGCTCTATCGAAGTACCCCAAGCCGTTTGTGGATTCTCAGAAGGCCAGGCCGTTCTAGTTTTGTTAGGAAGGATGGGCCACTCACGAATGGAGCGGATCCAGAACAAGTTGGCTTCAATACTTCAAACGTCTCTGCATGAGCGTGAGAGTCCACTCAGTTTTGTTAGATCGTTACTGTCGCTATCTCCGGTGAAATGAGAAATCGACATTAAGAGAGGCAAAGGTCGGATACAGTCGATTCTCTGGCCGAAAAATGTTTGCCTTTAACCTAGATCATTTGTGGGGACCAGAGAGCTAACTATGGCAGGAAAAAATACCTCTAGTAAACGAATAGTATCCTGGAAACGAATTAAACCGAGACTCAGTACTCTAGTGGCACATACATATAGATAGTATGGCGTAGACGCAGTCAGTTCCTGCAGAAAATCTGTGTTGGTACGTCATGCAACTCATGGTGGTTTAGGGTTTCATACAAGGCCGGCCACATTCAACTCTCTACTCTACATTACAAGTCCCTCTCGATCCTTTATAATCGTGGCACAGTAAACAATCCAATAAAACAGCGCTTTTATCATTAGAACCGTGCTCCATTTCCAAGAAGAAAAAACAGATATCGGTGTCTATGCCCCATCACACAACAGCCGTCTGTCGAAGCACCATAACCCAAAACCCACATAATGTTTAGTAAAAAGTCTCCACCATCGTATCCCTGAGGGTTCCCTCGACATTTCCTGGACCCATTCCCTCACCAAGTCTAAACACACTCTCGATAACACTCAGCTCCGTTGCTGTGGTGTCGAGACCAGTAACCGCCATCCAATCATTCACCACCATTCCCGCGCCAACTACCGAGGACCCTCGGTTGATCGAACCGGCCACCAGAGGCACCTGGAGCAGTGAACTCAGTTCATCCTGGTCCTGTATAGTAGTTTTAGGATGGACGATGCCTCCCTGATTACTCAGCGAGCAGTAGGATCCAACTAGGACGTTCTCAGAAATGGTCTGGCGAAACACCTCGACACCTAAGACGTCGGCAATGATCTCCTCGGTTTCACGCTCGATGTCTGGGTGCACAAGGGCGACATGGTCGTTACAGCAGATGACGTTACCGAGTGCAGAGAGACGCTCTTCGATACGCTGTATCTTGACGGTATCGGGGATGGTATTTCGGATGTGCTGGAGTTCTTGATCGGTGGTGGAGGTGGGGAGAAGGAGGCCTCTGCGGTTACTATGATACACAGTGCAATGTCAATAATCTGGAGCCTGCACAATACAGGGAAGGATCGTACCCAGCTGTCAAACGTCCTACAATCCTCGTTCCGGCGATGTTTGTGTGGCATATAGGGATGACATCTGCTAGCTCTGCCTCAAAGACACTGTTCACCCCATATTAGCCATATGGCCCTCCCTTGAGCACTGCCTGATTGCGTACCTGTAGAAGTTCATGCTCCCACCAGTAGCGACTAGCGCATATGAGTTTGTCAGGTTTGCAAACACACCGACCCTGAATCGCAGTAAGTAGCCATAGTTCAAAATCTTCCACTCATTGCCCCTGATAGCTATCTGATGCTAGAACCCTTTGGATGACGATGAAACCCCAGCACTGCGGAGAAGGTGTCACTAACTCATTTGAATTCTCGAACTACGACAGTTTTTGTAAGCAAACATTTAAACGAACAACTGAAGTGCGAATAGAGGGAAGGGTGTCCATACTTGTGCTCTAACAGCCATGGCGATATCTGTTGAAGGAAGAGGAAAAACAGAATTGGGCGGAAATTTCTAATCGGATGTGGAGGCGCGGGGAGGATTGGAGATGAGGCGGTGATAGAGCAACAAAGGTTCCCGCGTGTGAGATTTTGGTAGTTGATTTGTGTGCGGCCTTGATGTAAGGGTGGGAGGCTCTATGGTGGGGAGGAGGGGTTCTAGATTCTACTCGCTCGTGCCAAGCAACGGTGAACAAACGATTGTAACTTCAAAAGAAACAAAGAATTAGAATGGAGGCAAACAAGAGGATGAAATTCCAGCAAAAGCACACCCTGAGGAATAGCAGGAAAAAATCACAGGCACCCTGCAGTAGGAGTTTTGTAGGCACATTTAAATTCGAAGTAGTGAGTATGGCTCATCGTACATCATATTGATATCACGCTTACCACTTTTATTACCTGCTCTGTTGTACAAAGGTACGGTTGGAAAGCCCGTGTTCGGAGTGTTTTCATACACTGCCGAGGCCCATTTTACTTGAATCCGATGCCTCTTGGTAGACGAACAGTTCGGTTCAGGTATGCATGCCTTATGACTCGAACTCGAATCCATCATCACCGACATCTCGAGGTATCGAAAAAGCATGGCCCACCAACACTTAATACAAACTGTTATGCGATATGGAATAGCGCTAGAACCTGGCACAGTACATCATATGTACTCATTCAAATCGTATCTCACCCATCGTTACCTACCAGACACACTGAAGGAAAAACAGAAAGCAACAGAACAAACTGGCCAACCCAATGCCCCCATAGTACAAAAGCTACCAATACCGTGTAACATATCAGGAAGAAAGAGCACGTAGCAACCAGAACTGGTAGCATTGTACCGTCAGAAGACCCTAAGAGAAGAAACCGAGATGAAGTAAAAACCCAGTACAACTCAACAACTCCGTCAACCAGATGCGTTTCTCCTACCGATTCGACCCTTCCATGTGCTATCAAATCGCTATCCTTATGCACCTCCCATGTCGTCGTCGTCACCAGGGTTGTCGAACAGATAATTTGCAGTGAGTTCCTCATTCTTGTCACAAGCAATGTACGCTTGAATGACCATATCCCTATTGAATCCCAATTGGCATAGCTAGATAACCCTCGCAGTTAGTACCCAACCAATATGCATAGAAATACGACACTAAGAATATGATATTAGAAACCTTACCCTGTTGATAGCCTCGGCCTCTTCTGGTGTAACAGAAATTGTCTGAAGTCCGATTCCGTCATCGCCATCTTCACCATCGGCCCCTTCGCTAAGCAACTGCAAGAATGCCTCCGGGTTCTGCGAGATCAGCGCAGCGAGTTGCGGGTTTCCCTGTCCAACTTGCTGCAAGATTGGCTCCAACATTTGCGGGGACTCCTGTACGAGTCGTCGAAGCTGTTGGAACTGAGCATTATTTCGAAGAAAGTCTAAACCCGCAATTCCGGGGACACCTGCGCCAGCTCCAGTTCCAGGGCGGGCCCCTCCAGCGCCACCCCGGTTGGCCGCGGCGGCAGCAGCAGCTTCAAAAAGGTTGATGTTTTCGGGATCCGCGGCAGTCTGGTCACTTCCAGCAGGAACGGCGGGCTGCGATGGGGCACTCTGGTCTTGAGCGGGACGCGGAGCAGATGATCTAGCGGCCTGCTCTTGTAAAAGGTGTTCCGGAATACCCTAGCAAATAAATATAAGCTCCATATCCATACTCCATTGTGAGTCAAACACGCACGGTCATGAGATACTCGACGGCTCTGTCCGGGTTGTTGAATGCCGCCCTCATTGCTCTGTCGATATCCTCGCGGGGAAATCCCATTTCCATCATGTTTTGAATGGCAGCATCTCGTTGCGCGCCCATGGCAAGTGCGGAAGGATCATTGAAATTCGTAGCAACAGGCCCAGCAGGCGTAGGGGTAGCAGGGATGGCGGCGGCGACGCTAGACAAGGAAGCTACAGGTGCGGGTGGAGGGGCCGCAGGTGTAGCAGTTTTTGTGGTTTGTACAGGTGTGGAAGGAGCCTTGGCCGGTGTAGACGAGCTGGACGCGGCAGGGGCGGCTTTGGGCTATATTATATCAACCAGATTGTAGGATGTAAACGTCTTGCGAGTGGCGCACCTTTGCAAGCATACACACTATGAAGCCCTTCTCTTCAACCTTGTAGAACTCAACCGTTTTATCGTCGGCCAGAATCTTTCCTGTACGATAGTCAGAACCGTACTCAAACTCCGAATAAGCGCAGCATCAACTTACCAGAGTAAATTAGCTTCTGAAGCGAGGTATCCCATTCTTTCTCCTCATTCTTGTGCTTGAAGATTTTCTCCTTCACTTGCGCAATCTGGTATCAAAATCCATCGATTAGAATCCAATGATGGTGGGATAGAGCGGGGAGGACCAACCGTATCGGATGGCTCAGCATCGAGAGTGAACTTCTGCTGCTTGAGATCCTGATTTCCCAATGTTAGTTGTACATTTGCGTTGGTTGCGCAGATGATAAGGTACCCGGTTTGGGTCGATATACCAAGGTGGGGGAGGGGCCAAAAGTTACCTTGAAAGTGAGCTTCATTTTGAGAGCAACACACACGAGGCTGTTGGAGTGGGCTTGCAAAGGCTCAAGGGAGTGTAGATGGAGCTTTAGGAGACGGATGGGAACAGCAAGCTGATGAAGGTTGATGGGGAGGAGGAGTTGAAAGAAAGATGAGAGGGAAAGGCAGTTAGGCATGGGTTTGGTGGGCTGGACTCGCCTTGTGGCGAACGGAGGGTAACATCCATCAATGTCCCGAGCGTGGCTTGTGTGGCGATGCATGAGATAGCCCACTATATCGAGAACAGAGATGCAAACTTCACACGACGTCTCCGACTCCCAGATAGTTATACGAACACGAAAAAGGTTCGCTTAAGATAGTTACTCCTTCCACATCGCCAATCACCAGCTGCAATAAATCAATATGTAAAGAAGAATGCACCCTTAATTCGCAATATCTTGAGCATGAGCCGTATGTGGAATACAGGCCAGGCACAAATACAACTCAAGAAAGTTACACCACTCCCCGACGTAACTGAACCCAGTCAAAGTGTTTCACAACGAAACGAAGTTGAACTTTCTCTTCTTGCTCTGATCCTGACACATGGGCACCACCGTATCGAATTGCTGGGGGACACTCCTGCCTCCACTCCACCAGGACAAGCCCATCACGAATCAAGAATTGAGGGAGGTTTTCCAAGGTCTTCTTGAATATCGGGGGGTTTGATGAGCTTCTGGTAATCTGCCGGCTAGTGTTGCACACGAATCTACTTGCAAGGCTCCAGACCTCTTGTCTATTTGTCCTCATGGATCTTAAGTCCTAGGACACCAGAGGGGTTTCCCATGGAGTCTTGGAGTCTTACAGTTATAGCATACAAATTTCAATATCTATTTTAGCAGTACCTGTTTCTCAGGCGTCCCCCGGGTCGCCCTTGCCCTCGCTCGCTTGAACCCTTCAGTACATCCTCCCGTACACACTCCGATATCTGTCCGCGCATCTGCAGTGTCGCCTTTCTGAACCTCTCAGGGCTAATACTCAATATCTGGCTCTCCGATCCAGCCTTCGACAAAGAAAAATAGCCGTAGCGGGGATTTTGCTTTTTAGCGAGGGTATCGCGCGCGCCTGCGGACATTAGTCGTGATATAACCCAAAAGTACACAACGTGCTGTATACCCCTTGCTAAGGTACACTCCCAGCATGCAGGTCATAAGCCGTCACTCCATAGTCTCGAACATCTCGAGTTTAACCAAGGAGATGCCTTAAGACTTCCGGCCCCGCTAGCCTTTAGCCAGAATATCGGGTTTCGCGCGCAACACTAGTAATGAATGATGGTATCGAGGTTGTGCGGAGACTGGCAGCCATCACAACGAAGGGACTGCTGCTACTCCAAACCTCACGAAATATCCAATTTTATGGACAGTTGCAAAGGCAAGACAGTAATTGTAGTCAATTTTGCTTCTCCGGAGAGTGGGTCCTAAAGGAGAGATTGATGACCCATCTAATCGTCGAGGGCCGCGAAGGACATCCAACTCCGAAGTGGAATAACCTTCCAAATGCCGCGTTTAACATCCCACTCGACAGCCTCATGGGACGCATCAGACTCCCACTGCTAAAAAATTATATCAAGCTTCGATAGGCTATTTCACTTACCGTTGCTCAACGGTTTGTCGATAGCCTCGGGCCAGGCCAAATAACTGGCTGTAATTAGAAGAGATGCCTCGGGACTGACGGAACTTTGACACTACGGGGCGAGATATGTTGAGGTTTTTTTGAGAAATCTTGGTTCCGTGAGTGATGATATATGACCGGTCGGTGACCGCGGTGATACCTGAGCACTCCCGGTATCAAGCTTACGGTTGTCCTCGGTGGATATCTGGATGTCACACTGTATCAAAGAACACGAAATACCACCAATAGCGCGTTAGTTGCTGTAAAAAGGCCAAGGACAATACGATTCCCAATTCGCCCACTATAGAACAATAGCGGATGCTAATGGAATTCTAGGAAGAGAATCCGGGACTTCCAAACCCACTTGCAGATTTCCAGGGTCGTGCATGAAATATAAAGACACCACCCATTCTTAAAGTTTAGACCTCGATCCCAAGGTTTGGCACCATTTCTCGCTATACTCCTAGCGTCCTCTCCGATAGACCTACGCTGTCGTTCAGCTCGCTAGTTCATCTCTTCTAGAGCAGCCTCCCCTCCTACTCTGCCCTCTGCTCCTGCTGGCAGTACTTAGGTGATTCTGGAATTCGTCTTTTTCAGGTACTGTTGATGCATTAATTGCTATTCGTACCTATATATACACAAGGTGTGCTGGGCCTTACTGGGATCTCATCTCGTCCCGTGCCCAACACTATTCACTGATCAGCGTCATCAAGATCCCATGGACACGATTCAAGGCAATGCGGTCACTCTCGGTTAGGACAAGGGTCTTCTCCGTGCCTAAGCTTGCAGGCAAGCATTTTCTCCCCGACAACTTACCAAAAGGGCGATGACGGTTCGATTGATACTTCTAAGACCAATAATGATCTCATTGCGAAGGTTGTGGGCCATGCCGCTCAGCTGGAAAACAATGGGGAGAGCGCTGAGTTTCTCGAATTTTGAATTACGTGCATGGAAAGGTCTGGGCAGACATTCGTATGGGGCGGGGAGCTCCCTCAGCATTGCTTATGGGAATCTTCTCAATCGTCATTTTTGTTTGTTTTAATCATTCTGCATTCACTCTAACTAAAGTATGGCAGTATTCAAATTTCCCCCCTCTCCAGACAGCCGGCTAGATGGGGGAGCTCCCCTCCTTCTACCCTTCTTAATCGTCGTTACGGCAACCAGGTAGTTACTATTTCCCGTGCAACTGTTCCTTTACTAGCGAGTTTGCCACTAGTAATACTTTGCTGAGTGAATACGCGGCTTATACAGAACGATCACACATGTGAGGTCCACGATGGATGCAATTGATGGCAAGATAACAGAAAGAATTGCCAAAAATAACACCTATATTGAACTGAACGGCGAATGAGTAGTTATCTAGGTACCGGTAGATTGTTCAGAAAGTCGTGACGTCAGGAAGCCCATGGATGAGATGAAAAGAAGGCAGTTGTCCCTTACATGCTTCTGTTTTTTTTTCTCTGGCACATACCGGTACTTGTAGCGAACACTGTTATTTTCAACTGAGGAACGGTTCGGATGCACCGGAGGTGTTACTCGGTTACTGTGAGCCAGATCCTGCCTTTAGAAGGTACACTGCAGTTCTTGTTTGTTATCCCTCATGCCTTGAATCCGGCTCGAGGTAAAACCTCGCTATTTACTAACCATCACCAGCAGCATTATCTAGTCATTAGAGTTGCCCTCAACTCAATTTATGCGAAAAAAAGCGTCCCTTTTGAAGACATTTGCACCTTAATGCTTGTTACAGTACCCTACTTTGTTTGGGCGTATTGTAATTCTGCGTTAGGTTTCCTGGTGGATGGAATCGGCGTATAAGGCGTCTAGTATAAAGATAAGAATATTGCTTTCCCGGTGCCGGCGTAGCGGTCTTCTCTAGACTTTGTGAAGGTCTGCTCCTTTAAGTTGTATATTAATGATATCATGATCCTTCCATGTCCCAGATATGCCGCGGTATGCAGCCAACTGACATGTTGAGGCACGCAAGCGGATTCAAGGTGGGTGGTATGGTATACCATTGTGCCATTCACGCATACCACAAGGCTCAAAAGAAACCAAGGCATACCACAAAGGCTCAAAAGAAAAAGGCATAGCACTAATGCGCGTAAGCCTACTGCGGGAGCCCTCGGGAACGCAAGGAGCGGAGCCTCGGAGGACCCATGGCATATTTGCTCCGCCACGGTTTTGGCACGGCGCCTTGCTATCGAGTGACTCGAGTCTTCCGACATCCGCATGCGGGCCTGAATAGCACCACCCAATCTCTGGAAATACCTAACCCCATCACGTGCGGGGATTACACAAGTAGCCGACACTAACGGCTAGCGTTGTCTCGGGGGTTACGCTAAAATGCTCTTAGCGCCTGAAACTCGCTTGGCTGCACAACTCGACAAAACCCGAAATTCTGCAGTATTTACGTCCGAGACTATTAACCCTCAGTGAGCGGAAGTACTCCCTAGGTCTAATTATACCCCATCGTTGTGCACCCAATCCACTCTCTTCACCCACGTTGTCAACTGGATAGACAGATCCTACTCCCACGCGGTAGCTCCCCTTCGTCTCAATCGTTACCACGACGATCAGGACTTCAGCACCAGCACCCCTTCACTCGCAGTACACATTATTGGGCTGTGGTGTGCTGTGGTTGTGGTTGTCTTAGCTCACGCGTCATGATCTCCTTCGGCAGTGACTGATTCTGAACACCACCGATTGTTTTACCCGCTTTATGCTCCACTGCGCTTCGTTCATCTTCGCCAGCACATTGCCCTGCGACGGGTTAGCTCCGCGGCTGAGAGTTTAAGCCATAAACATAAAGGTCGCCGCACGGCTCGAGGTGTTCGCCACACAAAGTACGACTTTCGGATCCTGACATTTAGTTCAGCCTTGAGGGTCACCCCTGCCCACAGTAGTATGGCCCGTCCGCCTCCTCGAAAACGAAAGCGGATTGTCCAGGTTGCAGGAGCTACGGCTTTACTGCCTTCACTTGCCTTGACGGGATTCTTCGTCCTCTTCGCATTGTCGATATTCACCAAGCAAGTGATCCTGTCCGCCTTATCCATCGTATCTGCAGCTCTCAATACCTGTGCATGTGTTGCGATCCTTCTCTTCACCATATCAACTTCGAATCGCAAACGAACATATCGACTGTGTGGAGCTGTACCCTCAGTACTCGCTGGCGTCGCCTCAGCCTGTGCACTGGGATGGATGGGTATTCGACACCATGGCCTGCCACCGACTATTTTCGGCTGGGATTCATTTCATTTGCTACTCATTGGATTTGGCATTTATACCGTTACCGTTATACTACAGTCGATTTTCTGGTCTATAATCAACCTTTCCCAGGCCAGTGCCGATCACGAGTCCAATACGAGGGTTGGGTCTTGTCGTCAATGCGCGAACTCGACTGAAGGGCCCTGTCATTCCCCAGCATTATCCTCCTCCAAATCATCTTTGGCATCAACGATTCGAGATTCCAGACACCCTTTTGTAACGCAGATTTACCAATCGACTTCGTCGGGTGCGGGTTCGTCCCAGCCTGAAGACAAAGATAAGCGTCGGGCAGTAGAGATCAATCATTTTGACGATTGGGAAACATCAGATATTTCTGTAACAGAACGTGTAGCTGCGTCACTTGCTGTGGCCGAGCGGGAAGCTATAGAGGAGCAGGAAGCTACTAGAAGATCCGACAAACCTCAGAAGACGGGACACAAAGCCACCTATCATACGACACGACCGCCGAGTAGCATCCTCGAGAGTGACATGAGTGTGCCGGAACGCCAGAACAGCCCTCCGCTCCCGGAAAGCGAAATCTCACCTAGGAACGGCGTTCTTACGATGCCCATAAATGCGGCGTTTGCGCATTCGGTTGCCGGATTTACGAATCGAAGTGGTGTATTGTTACCTAGAGAGTCAATCCCAGGAGGAACTGGGAAATGGCTGGCAAGGAGTCGGGCTGTGGATTGAGTATCCGAATTACGAATTACGATGACACGATTATGACTTGACGATGCTGCACAAATACGCATTACGAAAGAACTTACTCTTATTGTTAAATGTTTATGAGACCTGGAATTGGCCCCAGCATACTGGGGAACGATGCCGCCTACGAAGGATACAGCACCGACGAGCTGCTCGCTTAAAGTTCTTACCCGCATGAGGCTACCCAGGATCATCTGCACTGCCACGTCTAGACTTCATGGCCTCGGCCGTCGGTTCGATTACTCCTCTTCGACTAGCATTTGATTCGTGATAGGTGTCTCAATGCGAGAAATGACAAGCTCGCGCTTGGTCTAGTAATAGCAGCATCGATTGGGGTTGGGGAAGCGGCTAAATCGTACCTATTGGAGATGGAAGATAGTTACTTGTGGGACCCGCGAGGGTAAAGGTTCGACTTGGGAGGATATGGAATCATTTGTTGACGAGGCTGAACGAGGGAAGGTCGGAAGACGACGACTGCTGGCTACCGAACACAAGATCCAGTTGGTATTGCGTCGAGAGAAGCCTGGTGTGCGAGGCTAGAAAACCATCATATGGGCCAAATGGTGAAAGGCAGTATGATGTACGTACTAAGTAATGTTGACGAATATGCTCGGGTTTCGGAGGACTCGATCCGTGCATGTTATGTACTTTTAGTATACATATGGTATCGTTTGGTTACAGTTTAATTCTCGCAGGATATCGGTGGCTCAGTGAATTCTAATTGGAAGACAAAATCCTTACATTGCTTTAATGTTGCACATAACGTACCAAGTGATTATAGGGAGGCCTAAGGATCGACCCACCACCACCACCACCCACCACCAACTCCAAGGAAAAACGACTTCTTAGCCACCCGCACCATCTTTCGAGATACCACATACCACGCACTATCAACCGAACCACCTCACAACTCGTCCAAACATAGCACAACTGCTCCAGACCGCAGTTCGCTGCCTCTGTTCACAGAACGGGCAATACATTCTTCTGCAATGGCAAGGCGTCCAGTACACCGTTTCCATTCCAACCACTGGGTACACCCAAGTTATTCCACATCCCGTTAAATTAGAGTTTCGCGTTTTGAAGACTGCACAGGATCAATGGCAATGCCCCTCAAAACGATGCCGGCGCGGCGAAGAGAAGAGGGCTTCCGCGAGGCTGTACCAGGCATGTTGAGCTACACTCTAAAGAGAACATTCACTAACCATTCCACTAGCTGTAAGGCGACCAACCACGAGTCGACAAGGGCTGTTCTAGAACGTAGTTGGGTGGGTAAAAGGAACCCAATGAATCCAACATTAGCGTCCGTCCCACACAGAGTGCGGTGACGACATACTTCTGAATATATACGCCTGGAAGCGATTCGGCATCACTTATTACGGATACCCAGGTTCTAGGTATAATGTGTTTCCGGATGGCAACTTTCGGAAGAAACTGCCCACGGAAGTCTTGGGATACGGAGTTTCTTTCCGGTCGATCCTCCCATACTGTACTCACGATGCGTTTGCAGATTCCCTCGTCGTTGAGGCCGTAGACACACCTGCACAAAAATCTGCACACAGCCAATCACTCACCCTCTGGGTAAGGGTTGACTGTTTACCGGTATTCATATCACATTCCGCCACATCTCAGTTGCTGCCCATCTTGAAAGTTACGTGTATAATGCCAACACAACACACACATATACATACATACAAAATTCCTCCCATCCACCCCCCTCCCCCCCTCCCCCCCTCCCCCTCTCTTCCTCTTCTGCTGTGCTCAATCAGCACACAAAAAACAATGGAACCTACCGCTCACCCACACTACCTGCTCACAGCCATCGATAACCGCTACCGCCTCCTAATCGAAGACCAAGAGCGCGCCTACGCCCACTCAATTGCAGAGCTAAAAGAAGGCTACGATGCAATCCTGCGGCTGCAGGAATCCCTGATCGTGCGGCAAGCACAACATATTGCGGCGCTTGAAGCTCACTGCGGCGGATTCTTTATGGACCATCAAAATATCAACAACGACGGGTTCTTTATGGACTTAAATATGAACAGCAATGACCACGATATCCCCCCGCCGCTGCCAGAGAAACATAAAGACCGTCCAATGTTCCGGCGGGAACAGTTCTCGCCGGAACAACATCTCGCCGAGAATGCCGCGGAGCAGATTGCAGAGTGGAAACGGCAGCTTGCACGTGGGGAGCGTGCTGAGGAAGAGATACGGAGCTACTATACGGAGGAGTCAGGTAGCGAGGATGATGATGAAGAGGATGAGGAGGTGGTAGTGGAGGTGCGGGTGGAGGGGCAGGATGATAGAAGGACGCTTCGTGGGGGTGGTCAGGGGAGTTATGATGTCACTGTAGATCGGAAGCGGAGGGGTGGTGGGGCGGCGGCTGTGTTGAGGAGAATATGGATCAAGGGGCTGGGGAGGGAGAAGTGGCAGTACTGATCCGAAGCGTCGATCGGATGGGGGCATGAGGCCTGGGAGGTGTGGGGAGTCGAGCTGGAAGGGAAAGGTGGGGCAGAATTGTCAAGGTTGATAGTGACAGAACGGGGGGCGTACTGTACATAGGTTATCATTGGGTATGTTTGTGCGATTAATATTTTGCATTGACAGTAACAGCGGGTATTTCACCACCTTTTTGCCGTTCCGCTTGCGATCAAAAACATGGGGTAATTTGTTTGATACAGACTTAAAAGATTCGTTGTCAACTTTTCAAGAGCACAATTATAGATAGCACCCCCACTTCACTATACCCATCAAAACATTTCAATCATGCTTATCAATAAGTCTGAGTCTTGATATACTTAGATTGAGCTGAAAGGGGGTTGAAACTCCCGTCTTTTCGAGGTTGATCTTATCTTGTCTGTTACAAAAGGTTTTAGATATTGGATATAAATATAATTTCCAGACCCATTTTCGCATTTAAACCTGCTTTAGGCCCATGATTTTTAACCACTCTAAAGTACTTAAGTAGATCTCTTTGGATAAGTATCAGTTCGGCGCCCGTAGCCTAGTTTCGGAATGCCTGGCACCGAGTACTTAGTCGTGCGGGGTCATAATCGCCAGCTCAGAAGGGGAGTTTGGCGTATCATTGGGTATTTTTGGAATGGATTTAAGGTACAACTGACGTACTTTGGCATCTGTCTGTGCTTTATTTTGTTTTTTTCTTCAGCGGGTGTAGCTATTCAGGTTTCAAACTTATAGCTTTGCTGCTGAACGCGCGGTTAGGACCTGTGGCTTGAGAGACTTTGGCGTACTTACTCAGAACGGGAGGGGATTTCGATAGTTAGTATTTGCAAATGGAACAATGTGACAAGATGAATTCTTAGCTTTCGTCGATTCGATGATGCTCAAGAAAAGGTGGTTTTTCAAGATGCGAGGGTTAGGGTTAGGGTTTGACTTCTAGAGTTCTGCGCATACTTTGTTTCATGTTTCCAAGCTTGCTCGGCCAAGCGATAGATTCGTTTCGGTTATGCACATTTAGAGCTGGGGATTGATATTGGGTTTTCTGATATGCATTGCATACTTATGCTAAGTGTGCACCACTTTCAGCCGGGATTCTGTATAATAAACCGGAACGCTTGTTAAACGTAAAATCGGCGGCGGGGACCGGCGGTTGTACGAACCGACCATCACTTGTCGCAATCTATCTGCTGTGTCTTCAAGTTCAACATTTACCAGCAACTGTTTCGCACACCGTACTCTCCTACGGGGAAACCAGGGAATGAGATGGAGCCTGATACCATGTCAAGACGAGATACCGAGACAGTCCGAGAGGGGACGGTGCGAGTTTGCAGTGTACCGCCGCATTGAAGGACCGATATCTTCTATCTGCATTAATGCAATGCCAGGAACTCGGACGAGCTGCCGGAGGGATTGAAAGATGCGTCGAGGGAGGGTGAGTGATTAGATCCTAGAATCTATTACTCTTTGTGGGAGCGGTGAGCGCAGAGGTAAGTTCACCGGTATTTCTTCTGCAGGAGCTCCGCGCTGAGGCAGCGGCATTGATAAGGTTACAGCAAAGACGGCATGAGCGGGGATGAATCCAGGGTGAATTTGGGCCGCCCAACACCACCTTCCTACTACGCTGGAACCTGATGTTTGTTGTAGTTGGAGAATACTCTGGATGCGACTCCGGATGAGACGAGTTGGGGGAACTCGCTTGGTGCGTGTACTCTAATCAATGGATGGGTGATAGTTAACAAGGCTCAAGCTTCATAAACGCTCCTCGAATCTCGACTCTATCAAAGCCGCTGGTATGAAGTCTATTCGCATCCCCGTAACATGGACTGACCATTTCGCCACTCAGGCTCCAGACTGTACTGCTCCCCTCTCATTTTCTAGAAACCACAAATCTAAAGCCTTTGATAGATATTGTTAACGCCGCATGAATGGCCAGGATAGAGCAGGTGATACCTCCAACCGCATCGAACACGCAGCTGCGTAATAAACATTAAACCGATAGCATCCAGGCCGTTGACTAGTCTCTCGAGCGCGGGTTTGGGTAGTCATCAACGACTCCTGGCAGCGGACCGACCTCTCTAACCCCGCCATTCTCGAGCAGAAATCCGACAAGCTCGAGAAGCTTTGACTACAGATCGCGGATAGCTTTAAGGATAAGAATGGTCTTCTTGATTTTTGGCCGTTGAATGAACCACAAGGTTCGACGGATGAATATGCCGAGTGGTCCAATAACCTTAACCAGCGGTTTGTGGATATTGTGAGAGGAGGTGGCGTTCCAACAAGGACCGCCTTATGCTACCTGGGCTAAAGACGGATATTGAGAAGACTGTCAATTGGTTTGTGGCTGAAGAAGTTAACTTTGAAGGGTGTGAAGCTGATGGAGGCAGGGTTAAGATTCTTGCCAATGCTGACCCGTGGGTTCTTCACGTTTACAACTATGATCCTTGGTATGTTTCCTAGGGAGATGGGCTAGGGGAGGAAAGGTAGTGATAGCGATAGGACTTATTTCTATCAGTTAGGGCCGGATGTTCTAGGGAACAGAGGCAGACAAGCAGGCAATCGAAGACACATTCTCAGCCTCCAGTCCCGCTTCGACACTCTAACGCTGGTAGGCGGGTGGGGATTGATTGGAGAACAGGGTATATTTCGGATCCCTCTTATGCACAGCAAAGTTTTGGCAAGCCCACGATACCCATAATTCCTTGGTCTAACGTTTGAGAGGTCATATTACAGTTATGAGATAACTACTACGACCGCGCATCGCCCGCATGGAGAGACCCAGTAAATACGATATCATCATGAAAGCTATAAATACCATCTGCAAAATCCTCCCCTCTTACGGTCAAATTTCTTCTATCTACGTCAAAACCGGCGAGTTTGTCACGGGCTATAACATTGCACTCAACTTCAACGGCAATACCATCTCCAGTGTCGTCAAAGGCGAGGAAAGACGCTCAAAATACACCGTCACCTCCTCGAGCATCACCGTCCTGGCCCTCTACCTTTCATCCGTCCTCACTGGTGCTGTCGAACTAAAAGATACCCTCACCATCAAACCGAACAGGGGAATTCACCTCCCATTCGAAGTCAGACTCTGTGATACTCCCGCCACCACTCAAAGCGCTATTACGGTTACCATCCCGGACTAGAATCTCCTGATCCCAGTTGATGGAATGGGAAGCTCCTCGCCACGGTGAAGGCGGCGAACCAGGACGGGAGCTTCTTGAAGGATGAGTGGACGCAGTAGATAGGCCCGTTACAGCAATGGAGGATTAATTGGAGGGATTTCAAACAATGTCGTGCTGTATCCCGCGCTGTTACAGATAATTAGGAACAGTAGCGTTAACGTTTGAGTATTGACCTTGAACTGGGGCAGGGAATGTTACGTTGCTGTTACGGTTTCGTAGAGGAGTATGGGGTTTCGGAATTTGATGTATCGTAGGCGTATGGTTGCATTCAAGTCTTCTCTGTGTAATGTCACTCGAAATACCTAGTCATCAAACTATCTGTGTACATTTTTGGTGATTCAGAAAAAGCCAAGAGAGACACCTCTCACCTCTCTCCCATAACTATGGTATGCAGTCCTAAAGGGATAAAAGGCATATGGTGCATGCAATTGCCCCGACAGTATCACTTGTTTTTCATGCGTGGGAATACTCCTACGTACGCCACTGTCCGCAGGAAGGGGTGGATGGGGTTAGTGCCGAAGTGAAGACACCTGTAGTGCCCTCCGTTGCGCAACGGTAATGGGTGGGGAAGCTATGACTTGAACCACGGGGGTTCTCCTCGGGGACATGGCGGGAATTTCTGGCTATGTACTAAGGCCATGGCCGTTCGCGGCCGAATGCAATATGATTACAAAAAAACGCCACTGTCCGCAAACACCTATAACTACAAAGGACAAATGAACCCCCAAGAAACTCGAAAATTTTATCCGGTTGTAGGGTGACAATCTTATAGGCACGCCCAAAGGAGCAAACCAATTCTAAACGATCCAGAACCCCATAAACAATGCCTGACACCAGTTCAAATGTCAAAGCGTGGTGCTACAAACACCTGGTGCTGTAACCACCAAAGTTAAAATCTCGTAACCTGCGGTGGCTGCTTTTTTGCTTATCTTTTGCACAGCTTCTCTGACATTGGTATTTTTCACGGAGTTGTAGGTTTAAAGTCGTCTGGATTCGGGTTGTCAGACAATGCAACTCCAAGCATGAATTGAGAGTTCAGCCATCTAAAATATCAAATAAACAAGCACTTCCTAGATTATGGTGCTATAAACACCAGCCAGATGGTGCTGCAAATATTAGGTGCTATAAACATCAAGGTCGCAAGCTCGAAACCTGCGGTATCCACCTCTTGCATCCGCCCGCTCATATCCCAAAAGGACTGATTCACGTTTTACAAAGTCCATCTGGGAAACATCCCTATAGCCTATGTTTCTAGTTTGTTCCATCTAGCCGTGCCGTTGGGTGTGTCTCCGCACGTTATTTCCTAGTTCTTTCGTTAGAATCATTTGGTATTTGGATTTGAACGGGATCTCCTAGGGTTAACGAAGTATGTGAAAAGGTCACTTTAATGGCTCTGTGGGCGGCATCGATACGGCGGCAGTTGAGTGGGTCTTGAATTCAACAATGAATAATAAACAAGTCTTCATACGACTGCGTATGCAATAGCATGCGTGCATACGCATATTAGCGATATACTATGAATTAATAACCATCTCTTCGTACCAACACCTTCTCCTAGGACACCCGTTCCCTATTTCAATATCCCATAACCTTACCAAATGTATTTCATGGGGAATGGTGAACATAACCGGAACAGCACTGGGTATCACTCGCGGGAGCAATATCGGATCAACAGGCGGCTTTTAATTCACCCCTATTGCAGGTCTTGAACAATTCCCTAAGCCGAGCTAACTTCCTATTCCAGTCCCACGGGTTTATTTCATGCTTATCGACACCTAAACCGCGGTTAGAAACACCTACCGCACTCCGCGGCGAAGCATCCCTAATCGAGTTGACCGGCGAAGTTCGCATCATCCCCGCCTAACCAAACGAAGATACCCGGCGCTCAGAAATGTAACAAGTGGGGGTCCTGCGTCGGGTTAGGGTTGCTGGAATCTCCACGGTAGACCTGAGCTAGGGCTGGGTGTGGAACTGCGAGGACTGTCAGAGACCGCAGGATGCCATTGTTGGCAGGGAGAATGGGTGATGTGTTGAGTAATGACGAGTGATGTGTGGTGAGAATGTGAGTAATCGCATGTCTCTTGCGTTGGGTCCTTTGAGGGGTATATCTACGTTTTTGGGACCTAGTATCACTTGGGGCTACTATACAAATCTTGATCTGGTCGAAGTATGCGTTGGAGTTACATGACGCATTTGATAGGCGTTGAGGGATCAACCCCAGGTTCGTTCGGGACCATGGCTTTGGAGTTTTTATCTCTGGGGTGGGGGTTTCGGGCCCGGTTCCTAATGTAGCAGTCTACGGCACTGCTACACATCCACAGGTGAATTTTATGTAGTCAATTGAACACCCAGGCAAAAAAACAGACTTCCGCATTTTGGTATTCTCTTCAGCTCCAATAGGAGTTAAATTCTAACTCGACTTCACGTCTTAGAAAAACGGTGACTCCAAATTCCAACGCTACGGCGGCGACGCGCACTCCCTTGCCACCTATTACACCTAGCCACCTTTTTTGAGGACAGACATGACTGCTCGGAACCTGTAACACCAGGGTGTCCGGTATATTCCGTCCATTTTTCATCGTTCTCAGCGTCATCTTCTCCTTGCCTCGTTGCAACATTATCTCAATATATGCTATATGCAATATGGTAGAAGTCATGCTCTTCGGCCGGCGTAGACGGGTACGTTGGTCGATGACCGGGCGATAGTGAAGATGTTTGGGAAAGTGTTAGCAAAGTGCAGGTATAGATGGAGCAAGCTTCAGTAACTAACCGCTTCTTCAATCAGTACTATTTCCGCTTGAGCCGGGGCGACTGTGTCAAGTATATAAGAGATTACCCTCTAGAAACTTTGGAATCTAAGAAAGTAGCTAGACTGGATGCATACAGCCCAGCAGCTTCCGGGATGAGGTTTTTCTTGAGGTAGTTGTGGTAAATAGTGGAAAGTTGCGGACTGTGGCCTAAAGACGCACATTTTGTTGGATAAATTGGTGGAAGATCGAGGTTGTCTCTTTGTTTCCTAGATTGTGAAGCGTTTGTTGATGCTTCTCGTATCACGTGTGCGGCTTAATTGGTGGCAAATATAGGGTTAGGTTAATTCGTGGGCCCTCGGTGGATCAGTGCATTTCAAACTTCTTGTCCAATAGGATATTGGATAGCTCGGTGCTTGCAAAGTCTCACTCCCTAAATGTTCTCGCTCGTTACAATAATCCGATCCCGTTTGAGGTACGCGCTAGGGGAGAGATTAGACAGTTATCGTTGGCATCATTCTGTAGCCACTTCGGCTTGTTCGTGTGCAGAGGCAAACCAAGAAGCTCGAAAAATAAGCGCAACGATTGATTGAAAACATGTTCCGCAAAGCTCATGTATTGGTGCCATCGTAAACCAGACTTTCCTCGTTTTTTCGCTTCGTTTGGTAGATAGTTTGCGAGCGACGAAGGATCCTGGGAACGAGAGTAATGCGATAGAGCTGCTACCTTCAATGCTTGGACTTTGTGGGGCACCAAACTTTCCGCGACAGCTCTTCTTCCCCGATCATCCGTAGATACTGGCCAAGTAGTGGCAACTTCCAGGATATATCGATATTCCATTTGTCTCGATACAAAAGAGGCCTCGATACAGATGCACTGTACAAAAACGGCGCATGGCAGTGCTTTTGGGTGTATGGATATCGGCAACTCGTCAAAAAGTAGTGAAATCCTAGCATGTCGTTCTGTATTCGGTATTGAAGATAAAATTCGTTCGCTCGGGGAAGTTGCAGTAATGAGAGTAGCTTTGACATTGTCCTAATCCCCTGCAGTGAATAATATCGTACGTGAATCGACGGGTGGACGCGATTTTGTTCCCTTGAGTGATAACGTTCCTCCTGGATTCTATTAGAAGGTCAAAAAAAGCTGCAGCGGTGTTATAGCAAAGCTATGATTCCTAGAAGCCAGCTTACCATAGCACATTTGATTATAAGGGCTATGTAGAGGGCTAGAGGCTGCTGATCATTTCTTTTTTTGACTTTTATCCCTTTAGAGCGAACGGGTGCCTACCACAGCAACCAGGGACCTATAATTCTTGCGCTGCACTTCTGTAAAAGTGCGAATATCTTCATATGCCCATAAATACAGCGGTCCGTCCCCTGATTTCTTACTTCACTTCGTTCTTTGCTTGTCGTCTGGATAATTTGTCGGGAATAAACCGATCGATGTGTTGCCGAGCCATCATGTAGCAGCTCGCCAAAAATATGACACAATGGGCAGATGGGAGCGGTGTAAGAATGAACGTTTTATAGCACGGTAGGATTTGGTTATTCTAAGCGTCTCGAACAATAGAGGCAAGCCCATGAGAAGTGGTTGGCGCTAAATAGTTACTCTAGTTCCCTGGTGATGAAGTGGGGATCCATCCTTTGTGTCGCAGACCGAGTTTGGTCGAGTGTGCGCGACAGGTTTAGCAGTCGAGGAGTGAAGCAATATTGTGTGTTTGTTCCGCAGGAGCTAGACGATGATGTTGCTCTCGCCCAGGCTACCTTCACAAGCTGTTTCGAGCGAGGAGAAATCTGGGAACAAGAACGCAACGATATGTAAGATACATCCTAGGTGTTCGCAAACCCCGTAATCCATCCTATTCCAATCGAGACGGGTAGGTTCATATCATAGCCCACTTAAATATCGGGATGCTCTAGATCCAGTCTGTAAAACGTTCTCCTCATTCGGGCCGATCATGGGCAATTACAACTTCAGGGAATCGACTTTTGAATGCTCCAAAGATGATTCTTCTAAATAAAATCTTTCGACTGAACCAGGGAAACCTACTTCAGTACCAGTAAGTACTCAAGTACGTAAATCAAAGTAGAGTTTCTTTGACCCTAGCGAGTAACAGTTAGTGTGGTTGTGAAGAGCATGTCGCACGAAAGAAGGTAGACGAAGACAATTATGAAGTTACGGAAGGATGAACAGTGAATGGTGGTTTTTTTTTGGTTGATAGTAAGTTTTGGTAGGTATCTTGTTCGGTGATGAGGTTCATCATCTGGCTTGGCGTTGTCTCGCATTGTCATGATCTTCTGTGCTCTGCTAGAAACGATCTGGCTGAAACTCTACATTTGCACAAAACAACTTTGTTTCTACTTCTTGTCCGGTGTCTACCAACACTCCAACTCCCACAGTGCATGCTCACATAGTACCTGTTCTTTTACCCTCTTGTGCTGGGGGCTTTGTCCTCGACTCAGGCGTTCGGGACATCGTGCTACAAAACCACCTCGCCGACACAGGTTTTCGTCATTAACAGGAATCAATCTGGTAAGTAAACAGCCTCCTGCATATCTTATTCTCTATCCACAACGAGCATCTACACATCGTCTGCCTGCTATAATCGTGGAGGCAATAAGAGAAGACTCGGTGAAGGTAGAAATGCTTTACTTGCCTGCGGCTTTTTGCCCACTATCATCTTTTGATTGGCCGAGCTGTCGTTACTCTAAACAGCTTGCAGCTTTACCTGTCTATGGGTCTGCCAGTATTCTTACTTTACCTATGCCTGAGTTCTTCCCTATATGGACTGGTATCTTTGGGTGAATTGCTATTGAGCTTCATTCACCACACCTCAGATCCCCATTCCCCGTCGTTCGCCTTTCACCGTTTACAACACTCCTCCGTTTTATCATTCCTCTCATACCCCTTGACTATTCTCTCCTCTGCCATCGTTTCTCACCCACACTATTCAGGGTCTCGACAACAGTTACTTCGTTTTTTTGCTACATCAACGACACCACCTGGAATACGATCGCCATCATCACCATCATTCCTAACATTCACCGCCAAACGCGTACCCGTTGCTCTGTGTCCCCAATTCCCTACGTTTGTTCGGCATTAAATGTAAGTACTTCTTTTATTTTCTGTTTCTATTCCTATCGCTTTTACGTCTCACCTGGCATCTCCTGCTGCTCTGTGGTGTTGCTCGTCGAAGTCGCCTTAGAGCGATTGCCTTGTCATCATGCAAATCTCTGGTGCCCAATCGCCCATCACCTCCTACATCTCTATAGATCTAACATCAACTCCCCCTTCACCAACAATACCTGTCCTCCACCATCATCGCAGCCTCTGCCGTTTAACATTGCACCGTTTTATTCTTTTTCGCAGATTTTCGTTATTGTGCATCCGAAAGACTATGAACTAACTTCAGCGTTCTTTCGCATTTGCTAGCGGTCTTTCACTTCTTGCTTGCTTTCACCCACCATCATCAGTTTGGTACGGGTGCGGCTGGGGTACCTTTGCCGTGATCACGACCAAACTGAATTCTCAACGGTATGTCTTCTCTTCTATCTCTCTTTGGCATGTTTCTGGTTCCTCTTTCGTTACTATGTCCCCCCTTCTGTTGCTTTGGCTTCCTTCTCTCTCGGTTACCTCTGAGCATCTCCCCTTACCCTGTCATAGGCCCGTATTTTTTTTCTTCTGGCCTATATTTCTATTAAAAATGTCGATGGCTACTATCGTTGCTTTAAGCCTCACGCCTTGCATTGCTCGCCGTCCCTAATAATTTTGAGAACGTCACAACCACCGCCACGCAGTGTTTTTTGTGCGCGTCGCTCTTGATTAACAATATCCCTTTTTTTTTTACTTCGGCCAGAAAAAATTATTATTGTTATTTCGGGATTGCTTGATGCTAGTAGTAGTACATCATGTCGTTTTTACTAACATTTCTACGCAGTTTTTCTTATTTACCTGATTTTTTTTCTTCCACTATGGTGGGCAGACCCAGAGGTTCAGGTCGTGGTGGATACCGCGGTCGTGGAACTCGTGGAGGGGCTGGTCGAGGAGCCCCTGTAGCGCAGAGTGCTTTACCTACTGAAAATGGAGTAAATGGTCGGGTGTCACCATCCGCGTCTCCTACGTCGTTGCCGCCACCATCTCAGGATGTGATCGGAGGCATCAACAACAATGTCAACAACATTAAGAATACAACAACCCTCACCAATGACGAAACAGTTGCTGATACCGTTAATGCTAATTCTCCTGCCAAAATACCCGCACCAAGGACTCTAGCGCGCCGACCAACACATCCATTACAAGCGAATCTTCGGAACAGGAAACCGTCCGCTGCCGGTGTTGCAGATCAACAGACTCCGGAGGAAGCAGAAAATGCAACGGAACCTCCCCATGCGGAACTATTACCAGAAGAAGCTGCCACTCCTTCGGAAGGCACACCGGCCGACGATAGCACCGCAACATCAGATGCGGCTTCTGCGGCCCCGGTGGTGCGAGGAAAAGGTAAAGGCGGACGGCCTAGAGGGCGTGGACGAGGTGGAAGAGGTCGTGGGCGTGGGCGTGGAGCTACTACAGCTGCCATAGGTAGTCGAGGGGTCTCACCTGCAGTTCCAGTGGATAATACTGGGCGTATCGGTGGACCCGGATCTCGTGGCGGAAAGGGGGCATATACAAAGGCAAAGAAAATCGTAGACCTTGAAGAGGAATTGGAGAACGAACTTCTGAACGGTACAGCCACTGACATAAGCCTTATGACTCCGGACTACAGCATCTTTGCGAAGCCGGGTACCGAAAAGAGGATCACAAGAAGTCGTTTCAAAGGTATATTTCAGGGAGAAATTAACCACTATACTCTCGAACAAATCCGACATCGGCAAGTCGAGTTGGCTCGGTTCGTCAAAGAAGGAGCTAAAATCATGCTGGATCGAAATGTGGAACGCGTGAAACAGTCATATGGGGCCGTCACCAAAGCAATGCAAAGTGCTCTTGAGGAAGCTGTTTGGCATCAGAAAGTCCGTGCCGAATTGGAAATCCAGGAGTGCAAACAGATTGCCAAGCTGGAGAAAGCCTTTTCTCTGTCACTGAGTTCGCAAGATATGGCACATGCTGCATCGGTCGAGAAAATTGAGGCGGCCCATGAGGTGAGAAAGCGAATAAATAGATGTTTTATTTGTACAATAACTAATGTGGATATTTACAGCTCAACTTCTTGGAGTTAGTGGATGACGCCATCCGTTCCTTCATTCGAGAGGGCCTTCCAATTGAGGAGCTTCTGAAAACATCGGATCCGTACTTATTTCAACGTATTTTGGACAAGACTCGCCTTGGGTCCATGAAAGAAATCACTCGGGCAGACTTGGTTGAATCCTTCGAGAGTGGTAGTGGACGAGATAGGTCAGGCTTCGATTTTCCGCAAGTCAAAACGCGGTCAAACCAAGGCCTCCACGACCGTAAGGTTCTCCCCACAGCTGGTGCGGTATTGAGGGAGAAGGTCTCTAAATATTACTACATTGAGTCGACGACCGAGGGGTGCGGATCAGAAAAAGCCCTCTCCTCCACCTCCCCAGAGGTTTTACAGCCGACGGACATGTTATGTTGTTTAGCCATAGACAAGGGGCCTGCAAAAGAAGTTCAAGAAGCCCTCGCGCCATTGAAGTTACCGCATACGACTAAGGGTGGAGATCAGAGTTACGCCTTATACAAACCGAATTTCCCTCCTTATCGCAATGAAAATCAAACTCATCCGAGGGCGGATCCGATTACTTGTGGGAATACTCTCCGTGGCAAGATGCCTGAAGGCCGTTTGCTTGAACCTCGTCCCGAAGATCATCCCGAAGAAGAGGTGGAAACGGCAACTACGGGGGAAAAGAGGAAGCGAAGCGGTAAACAATGTGACAGAAGGCCGAGGAAGCCGAAGTGGGACCCACTTCCGGATATTGATGGTAGAAGATATATTGCCTTTGAAATTCCCAATGACGATGGTGAAGACTCCGGTGAGGAATTGGATGATGACATGCGGCAAACCTTCATAATAGGCACGCAGGACGGGCTCTTCGGACCCGATAAACTTGTCCAAGATTGTAAGTTTCGCTGTGTCTGAAGATTTGATGCTTAACTGATAATATCGTTCTCTAGTTGGCTACAATCAGGATAATCCTGCTCAATTTTGGGAGCACAATGTTACAAGGACGACTAAGGAGCACTATGCCATTCAATCATTGATGAGCCTTGCTGGCTGTCAGACGGAACAACACACATCCTTTCAAACTCAGATCTATCAGCGTCCGGCCACAGACGATGAAGACCTCGAGATGACCGATACGGCTGAATATGATACCATTTCCTCCGATGAAGACAGCGATGAAGATGAAGAGGAAGTCGATGGTTTGTGGGAGACTACTAACGAAAACAAAAATGATGTTAACAAACCGATTGAAATGGATACCATGGATTTCGAAGAGGAGACCCCTGCTCCCAAGGCGATTCCGATGGAAAACGAGATTTCAAAGAAAAACATCCAAGCCGAGAAAGAGCAACCCCCAAAATTGGATCGCAACTATGAAGACTCTATTCCCCAGATCAGCACCCAGGATGACGAGGGTCTTCCCCAGGACAATGTTCACGAGGAAGAGGATCAAATCTCGGAAATAGATTATCAGGTCCCAGAATCTGAGTATGGTGACGACGAATTATTTGTCCGTGGTGCCACGGAGCACTCTCGTGAAGAGGAGTACTCCTCCGAACCAACCCTCACAAGCGGAGGTCCGGCTCGAGAATCTAGTATTCAAGCACATTGGCCCACTCAAGACCCCAAAATTGGTGAAGAAGAGCAAGCTCGCGAATCGAACCATAAAATGGTGGGAATTTGGGAGTCAAAAGAACCAAACGACGTTTGTGGGACTCAGAATATCGACGAACCGACTACATTAAGGCCAATTTCCCCCGTTGACGCCATGACCTTCGACGAAGCCGTCATGCCGACCCAGAGCTCGGATCACTGCATGAGATCCAATCCCGCTCCGGTCGCCAGTCCGCCGCCCATTGGTAAGTTCCGATAAGCGCGCCAATAAGACAGTCCTTGGCAAATTACTGCCTCAATTACTTGTTTGACGCGACTAACATACACACAGTTCATCCCCCGCCTGTTGCCGCTCAAAATATCGCTCCACCCTCTGCTCGAAGACTTGCACCAGCGCCTAAGCAGAGCATAGTCATGTCTGGCACCAGTTTTCCTGGCTGTAATAATTTTGAAGGTGTACCTCTTCAACCGACCTCTGCCAATACGACAACACTTCTACCAGACGCGTCTAGCAATGTTGAGGCCGTGTCGCAGCCTCAAAACCAGTTGAGGCCGAACGGCAAACCTCGCGAGCCACCGCGGAAGAAGCGTGGCCGTCCCAGAGATTCGAAGCCAGCTTTCACCTTTAGAGTAGATAAACAACGAGTGGATACCAAAGCGGGGAAGCATCAATCCGCACCAAAAGGAAAAAGAGGAGGATCTTTGACCGTTCTTCAGCCTCCGCAGCTTCTGCTGCCACAACCGGAGTTACCTACCACACAAACTAACGGGTCTGGTGGTGCTCTTCAACTATTTCCGCCCCCTACTCCAGATGCAACGGCGTTGATGACTATATCACCATCGCCATATAATGGCCGTCCTCATGCATCGGAACGAATGGATGACGGGTCTGGGTGGCCTCGAAACTTCACCAGTACCGGCAGCTCTTCAACTGCACTACCAGCACCGCCGTCACAGACACCAACCTATGGGGTGGCTCCGCCTCCACCTCCGCAGTTCTTGGTCCCTCGACCTGCGACCCCGAGCACGAATTTTGCTGCTATCCACCAAAGCCCTCAGTCCGATTCGGCTCCCCCGGCTCCCCTGGCTCCTTCGGCTCCCTCGGTTCCATCTGACTCCTCCAGCAACAGTGGAAGCAGCTTGCCAAGGTTTTACATTGGTGGTGGAAGGTGGGTTGCGGGACCGCCTCCTGAGGTAGACTCGTCTGTTGCTCCTCCGGTACATCCTACTGTTGTCTCGACAATCCCAACAGGCCCCGCAGTCCCGGCGGTTCCGGTAATTCCAGCAGTCCAAGCAATTACGATAGCCCCGGTAGTCCCAACAGTCCAAGCAGTTCAACAAGTTCAACTAGTTCCGACAGTCCCCCAAACCCTCTCACATTCCATGGGTGGGGATGAGGTCAACGAACAACTTTTTGAGCAAATGCTTTTGGGGAATGATGTGCTGTTTATGTAAGCAACATGGTTTTGATATACGGTTTTTGACGAACGCAATGATGGTGGGAACACGGAGTCTTTTGAATTGGCATCTTTTTCGGCGGCGTTTGAATCATTATTATTGGAACGATATTGCACCACGATTCGGTTTCTTCTCGACGCCAGATTCTTGTGTGTAGTAGCATTTTTTGGTCGGGTCGGTGCCTTTATACAATGAGTGGTCGGTTTTTTTGGCGATTTGAGTTTGAGCTTCGATATAATGTGGTTACATTCAGATCTGGACAGTTAACTCTGGATTTGACAGGGTTTGAAAGGGTCAATATACGTGGATAATTCTTTTCCCTTGCATCTTTGAATGGGGTTTGGAAATTGGTTGTGTATTACCTAGTTTTCTTTTGGGGTTTTATGGCTTTATCACTACCCTTCTTGTACAGTTTGTTTCCTCCTATCGGATTGTTTATCATCTTTACATCTTGTAATTTTCCGTCTTTTTCTGCAGTCGATATATAGAGCATACGGGGTTATGGAGCACTTAGGCGTTCTGTTTCATTGTGATTGTGTTATGCACTACAGGGTGGAGTTCTATCTCTTTTTGTTTATAGAATTGGTACTGAGGGTTCCTGAGTTATAGGTAGTCTATTTGATATAGTTGGGTGCCGATGTGCTTCTACAAGAGAACGCGAATTTACCTATACAGATTCCTGCTTCTAAGCTGGTATATCTACTTACTCATCTATGGCGATGATACACTCTCGTCAAGATTCTCCTTTCGAGTGATGAGATAGCTAAATGGTATCTGCTATGGGGGTTCTTGTTTTCCAATACCTGTGATATGAATTTCTTCATGTCAGCTCATTCTAGCGGGTATCATGAGACTCCCATGTCGAAAACCTATGTCATGGGTTGGTGCATGTTAGAAGTTCATTTTCTCTGAGGGGACGGTTTCTCATGACGTCCAAAGTTAGGTTAGAGCTAAGCTTGAGCTTAAATATTCCAGAGATCTCCCCCACCTAGCCGGGTACTGTCATACTCTAGATAGAGTGAATACAGTGTGACTAAAACAAAGAAATCTTAAATATTTCGACCTCTGACGACATTCACAATGTAAGCATATTCTTACTTTTGCCCGACCAACTTTCTTCCCTTCAACGGAATTTCACGCTGTACTACTGCCCTCAAGCGTCAGGCACCCCTCCAGCCTCCCAGAAGCAGCAGAGAACAAACCAACGCACAGCCCGTCACTCGAGCCACCAAACCCGCGAGTGCTGGTTCATGACAGCCGCCCGTGCCCATCCAATAATCCCCGTTCCCGCCCGGGGGTGGAGGTCTGCAGCAACCCGCCGTTTCAACAAATTGTCGCACCTATATTGAGTTGTTTTGTCGTCCCGTCCGTAGCTGGACCATTTGTGTCCAGTGCGCGGAACGTCGCAACTATCGCCAGACTGCTATTCCCGGTGCCGGGCAGGGCGGGGAGGAGCTCAATTGACGTCTCCTGAACCATTGCTGGTTTCGAAATCCAAGGTGTTTGCGCCGGATGTTACAGCTCCCGCCCTCGGATCCCTTCCGCCGGGAAAGTCAATTGACGATTCTCCAGCCCACCGCAGCTTCAAATTGGAGGTTTCAAAGACGGGCAATGACGTTACGAATATATCCGCCCCCCTTCCGCACCGCGTCATTTCCCATCCACTCCAGCCCCACATTTAAGCCTGCCCTAGCGCGACTAGCGGGGGCGTCCCGGCCGACACCGTCATCACCAAGAGCCACGCACGGAAAACAGACAGCCGCTGCAAATTGCGGGGAACAGCGTGTTCAGTGCCTCATTCTCCTAGCTCCCCTTGGCGGGCCCCTATTTCCAAGGCGGGCGTTCAATACCACATCACGAAGTTCACAGCGTAATTTCAGGACGTAGGCACAATATATCCAAAAAAATCTCAAGCTGGAAAAAAACTTTTTTTCTTGAAACTTTTTTTCCTTAATCCTCAAAATGGTTCTGCAAGATGCACCCATTTCTTCCCTTTCACATCAGTAAAGCTATACCAACGCTACTTTGCTCCTATCCTGACACATCTCACCTCCGCCGCCAAATTCCCACCACCGCCCTTCCACAAGTTCTATCAAAAGAGATGTCCACCCCTCCTCCCGCCTCTCACCTACCCACAATCTTATGCTACATACAAACATTGCCACCGCTGAAGCAGCTGGATGTAAAAAAAATAGTAACCCCCAGCTGTCAGCAACAAAAAATCCGGAAATAAAGACGCCAATAAACCTATAAGTTGTTTTCTTGAGGTTTTTCGTAGACAAAAGAGGGAAAAAAAAGATAGGAGTTGATATCCGCAGGGACAAAAGCAAGACACCAAGCACCACCACCCAAAAGGCGAAAACAAAGATATACCGCTGAACTGAAAATACCCATCGTAAACCCAACATTGAAATCAAAAATCAGACCCAGACCCAAACCACCCACACCCATAGACAAAAAGAAATGCTGAGTTAGACAAAAAGGAAAGTAAATGAGGGAGAGGAAGATACACGTGAATACACAAGGAGGCAAAAATATACATACAGAAGAAACGTTGCAAAAAATAAGGCAAAACACGGTCAATGATATATGTGCATGCAACGCGCAAAATGGAAAAGACACAAACTCCTGAAAATATGTATGAGGGTATTTTGAATGGCACAGTCAATATAGATACAATTTCATGACTGAACCAAAGGCGAATAAACCCGTTGGATCAGCTGTACCCCCGAAAACCGGAAGCGATTTGGATTGACAAGAGGGGGAAGCTCCTTCCAACTAAAGAAATCCTTCCTCACATCAAGCCAGAAGAAAAAAACCGAACAGTGACAACCGGAATCCAGTTAACCACAACCCACTTTTCGTGACATACGAAGTTGAATTGCTGCCAAAGATGCTGAATCGAAAGAATCTTTCTGAATATTGAAGGAAAGAAAGAAACTCAGTATCAAATCGATAGCGAAGAAAGTCCAACAAAGGAAACCCGAGAAAATCCAGGTTGTATTGCCCGAAAAAGTGCTAAACCGCAAGATCCTCCCAGCCACCACCGACCCACTCAACGTCGTACTCGTCATCGTCGTCGGCATAGCCAGGATCAGATTCGTAACTCCAGCTTCTACGCTTGAGTTCCTTCTCTCTCTCGAAGCGTTCACGTTCCTCTTCCTCTTCATCTTCGATGACCCAATCGCTCCAAGACTTCGAGGCAGCTGATGCGCCATAGTCGAAGGTCGAGTCTTTAGCGGGAGCGCGGGTCTTGATATCGATCTTGTCACTGCGAAGATTGAACTCCTTGGGGACTGATGAAAAGGATGCACCAAGGCCGGAGTCGTAGGAGGCGGGATGAGGAACGAAGTAGCCCATATCCCTGGCATACTCGTCAGGATTATCTTTGAACATCTCCTCGGAGTAGCGCACGGTGGGCTCATCCACATTATCAGGGATAGCTGAGAGTTGACGTGGCATGGGCGACATATGCAATGCCTGGGCCCAAGGGAAGGCGGATCCGTTATTGATGGCTGGAGTCTGGATTGAAGGAGTGCGGAGAGGCTCGCGATTGACTGAAACAGGGACGACATCTCTGTCCTCCGTGCAAAAGTCGTCGAGGCTCTCGTCATCGGTGGTCCAGCTAACGACACGTTCGATGGCATCGCGGACGGCAGCCAGGGAGCGCTTATTGGGGTCGAGGGCCAGGCAGTTGGTGAGAACTTCGAATGTATCGTAAGACAATGTTGGGAAGATATCGAATAGTGCCTCCCGATCGAGCACATAGTCGGCAAAGAGTGGGTCACTTTCGGTGGGAGTAGAGAACGGGTTCCTGGAGAAAAGAATATTGAGCAAGCAAATTCCAATAGCCCAAATGTCCGCTTGTTCCGGCGAGTAACCTCCGAAAGCATCGTACTGCTCTGGAGCCATGTAACGGTCACTTCCTACACCACTCTCCTCGGACCATTCTTCGGTAGTTGCCAATCCAAAATCACCAAGCTTCACATCTCCATCCTGAGTCAAAAAAATATTCTCCGGCTTGATATCGCGATGGTAAACGCCCCTGGAGTGCATGTGCTCTACAGCAGCTACGAGCTGCAACATGAAGGTCTTGACGTGTTCAGTTTCCAAGGGGCCGCGTCCGAGACGAATGGCCTCGTAGAGATCACCCATAGGGCAAAACTCAAGGACGAGGAAGGAGTGAGATTCAGTCTCAAAGGAGTCCAAAAGATTGACAATATGAGGATGGTTTCCAAGCTGATTGTGATATGCAAGTTCCTGAGAGAGTTCGTCAACGGAAAGCTCAGACTCGGCAGCAGCCGGAGATCCGGGCTTGACGAGACACTTGACGGCGACAGGTTGGTCGTTGATGGTGTCCTTAGCGAGGAAAACCATTCCAAAGGAGCCATGGTTGAGAAGGTTGACTGCTTCATAACGTCTGTTATCAAGTTAGAACGTCTTCGCCCAACATAATGGAATTCCCTACCCTCCGAGGGTAACACCCTCCTTAAAGGTATCTCTCATGCACTCCATTGCGACTTGGTGATTTGGAGGTAAAACTTTACTCGATTATGCAGTAATTGTGGTTGAAAGTAATCGCTGAGGCGCTCGAAAATCAATCGAGTGCCTACACTACAAAACTCTCTATATGCAGATTTGATCCGCTAATTTGACAAGGTGATGTTACAGCGGGGGGTTGTTCCTATCCGGAGGCACCAAACCAGGGGAAGAGGAGAGGCTTCAAAAGAAGCGGGATCAAGCAGAACGCAAGCGGTCTGTTCGATGGGCGTGTCGGATTCTAGCGATAGATTGGGGGATATTGACCGGAAAAAAGGGAAAACGATGACGACCTGTTGACCTTATAACTCCTGTGATATTGACATGAAAAACAGACGGGTTGATTTCCTAAGGCAGGGAATCGAAAAAAATTCGTAGCAATGAATCGGGAAGGAATGGACAAGCTTATGAGTGCATTGGCAGAGTGATATTGGGTAGTATGGACTGAGTCATAGTTAGTCTCAACACCATGAGATAGTGTATCCACAGAAAATCCATACCAGTTCAAAGATTGACAAGAGAATAGGAAAGTCGTTAGAAGTAGGACTCCTACGAGCCCTGGGCTGATGGAATTTTCTTCTTGTTTGGTGGTTTGATGTTCACACTGGCGAGACCAAAGTTGTTCCGGATATGGTGAACTGCTTTATTGCGTAAACGGTGTCAAAATGAGCTCGACTTTGCTCGGTCTCTCTCTCTTCACTTCGATTGTCTGCTAGTAACGAACTTGTTGCTTATCGGCAAGGGCACTCGAGTGACGGTGGCCGTTCGTGTTACTGTAGAGAGTGTGGCGGGCAAAATGTGGTCTCGATCAAACTACTGCAATGGTGATTTTGTATCCGGAGTAAAGAGTTGCGTGCTGAGTTGCTATTGCTGCTGTTGTTTATTGTTGCTGTACTTGGTGGTGGTGGCAGTGTTGATACCTAGCTGGGGTGATTGCGGGCCGAGATACGTTTTGGGAAGCAGGAGGCTCTCTATGCTCATGGATTGCAGGTGGGGGGGGCGGGAACGAGAAGAGCTGAAGGTGTTGAGGTCGGTCGAAGTCGAAGGATGGAGGTGGACTGATTAAGGTGGAGAGAGAGGGAGAGGAACGGAGGACGACGACGACGACAACGGGTGGTGATGACTAGCAGCAAGCTCAGGACAGATGGTTGGAAACGGGACAACGCAACGTAGCAACTGTCAGGGCCGAAGAGGAGCGACGACGATAAAAGGCAAGTCAGGCAGGGAATGGGAACGTATGGGTGCGTGGAATGGTCCAGAAAGTACTGAACGCACGCCTGCCACCGACACTGCCCACCATCCCCACGGTCTGACAATTAGTTTGTGGTTAGTAAGGTGCCTCAGTGCTGGCAGGATGACATTCCCGACCCGGCAATCTCATATCCGAAGTGAGAATCTGGGCGGACCTGCGAGGTAGGAATAGCTCAGCGGAGGGCTGTGCGTCGCTCCACGCGTCAAAGCTAGCCATGTTAGGGAATATAGTTGCCCTAGTAGGCAAGGAATTGTGATTGGCGGGCTCATTCGTTGGTGTCGTGCAAGGTTGCTTTTTTATTCCTGATAATTTGTTTTGATTCGACGAGTGGTGGTGTGGGTGTGGTAAGGTGTGGATGGAAATTTAGTTTTTTCTGGGAGATGATCGATGGTCCAATAATACCAACTTTAGAAGTTACAAAGTGGTCGCACTTACCGACCTTGCTTGTTTTCGGCAAGAGATCGTCACTAGACCCATCCAAAGGTCTCGTGAAGGATTTACGGACACACCACCTGGGCGAAACGAGCTCATTGATTTTATGCAGATCTGCGACACACAAGAGTTTTTTTCGATGGGCTTCCATCCAACCATCGTGTGCATCGATATTAATGGAGCGCTAAGTTTATGCTTCCTTCTTCCTTCCGGTAATCGCTTTTCCTTTGGCCTTTGTTGCACCACGGTCTGCAGCATTCTCTCGATCACGGTCCACCTTTTCCTGGGCGACAAAGTTCCTTAGAATTTCTTCTAGAGCAGCGTTTCGCCTGGCGAGAAGGAGAACGTCATCTGTTGAGATTGTGCTTCGATTCGCGTGGCTGGGGATATTAGGAGCCAGCCGACAAAGTAGGACATGGTAGCTGGCTTACTGTGCAAATGATGCGACATCCTTCGTAACACTCTCTTCGGGGAAGTTAGCAATTTTTGGTACTCTACTCAGCTTCTTCTAGGACGCTGTATAAGAGTAATGTGTGCTCTGAATTGCGTACCTATCTGGGCAAATACCATCTCCGTCACTGCGCCAACAAACTGTGGAGTGACATTGACATCTAGCTCCAACGATTCGTTATCGGTGGCCTTGCCGATAGTAAACCAGAGTGCTGATTTCAGTCTCTGTAGCAGGTCAGCTCAGAAAGTTGTGCTGTAACATGCGCAAGAGGCAGCACCTCCCGGTAGCTCTTGTCGTGTTCGTCGTCAGACATGGCTGTTTGGGTGAGTAAATCGGGTCTCGAGTGACAGTAACAGGGCAAAATTGAGCCGGCTTTTTTTCCTATACTCAGTGTGGAAGAAAAGAATCGGATGCTTCCTGTTCTGGTATTAAATTTTGGTGTAGGACCAGGGTGTCAATGGGGGTGGAAACTGAGGTGGAAGTGAGAGCACTCCCAGCTTTACCACTTTTGCCGTCATTTGGATCCCACTTCAGTCGCGACAGAACAGCAGGCCTCAAGGCGACCTGTTGGAACACATACCGACCGGAAGTACCAAAGTACACTTTCAAAGCACCTCACCACGCGCCAGCTACGTGTCGTCGGCAAGAATGCGAAAGTAGTCGACACTTAGTAATTCACGCCTGGGCATTCATTTCAAAGCCTGAGTTCATTAAAAATTACTTATTTTCTCGGAGGGCGACATCACCATCGTGAAAAGACGGAACTGCTTGGGTGCCGGGTACGGGAGTCCGGACAAAGTCCGACGGAGAGCTACTATCCGTCCATCCGTTCGTTCGCACGGCCAGATGCAGCGAGCACCTCATCTCCAGAATGTATTGGTAAATAAATGGCACCAGTCAGCAAGGCGCAGCACTTGGGAGACGACGATAGTGAAGCCCAAGCCAAGGTAAACAAATTGCCTTGCACAAAACTTGTTGGGCGCAAACTGGCGATGGGGAAGGTGCAAGCACGCTGTTGAGTGTCACCATACCTATCAGCTCCTCAAACGCATCCACGACATGCACTCCTAGGGGATAAATCACAACACCCCCAATGTCCTTTATGCAGCCTACTGCTGCTGTCTACGGCCTGAAGACTTGGAAAAACAGATGGAAGCACAAAGAATATTCGGTATCTTTCGCAAGAAATAGTGTGACAAGCCCCTCAGGTCGCGAAACATGTTTCCCGCATCGTTTCGTCAATTTGCGCCTAGTTGGCGACAAACATCATCTGCGTGTTGCCAAACCATTCACCACCTCAACCCTTTATCACCAGCAGACACGCTTAACCCATTGGAAGCCATGCCGACACCCAAAGCAGTATTGCTCGACATTGGTGCGCGACCTCTTCCTCATCGCCTTCCCATCCCCGCATTTTCCCTGAAACTCGCTTGCTAACATTGACATCTCTTGGCGTTTTACAGAAGGTACCCATACCCTTCCTCCCTTATCTACCGTGATATTATATGCGTTGTGCACTTGCTTGCTGTGCACTTTTTCTTCGCGACGAATCCCTTCGCTGACCTTATCTGTTCAAAGGAACGGTAGAACACTCTAGTCCCTCTTCGCAATCTGTTCGGAACAGAGACGCTGATTGAGGGTTGTGCTTGCGTGCCTTTTTCCTATCGTGAATAGGTCTGCTCAATTAGTTTTGTCCGAGATACACTGGTGAGTGAGACACTGCAAATATTTGCTGTATTTTTTCTTCCCGAAGTTCACCTTCGGTGATCGGCACATTCCATCGGGAGATAGCATATAAACCGACTCTGATCCCCGTGAGGCCCGGTGATTGGCATAACGCGAGCAAGGACGATGAAGGAGGAAGTTACAGCAGCAGCTCCTATTATACTGTACTGTTAAGGACTGTCGATGCTGCAATGCGACCTTCGTTGGTTCTGCTTTGCTGGTGCTGGTGCTGATGCTGCAACCTGCCTGCTTCTGCTTCGGCGTCTCTGCGAAGTCAGCACCCCCGAGCCAGCCATTCATAAGACATTGCTCGCAGAAAATATCTGCACCAAATATATGCCTCGGAGCCTTCTGTCCTATTTTCAACATATGTACTGACAACCGACTCGCACGGGTGGCCGCAGTTTCCCTATGCACTTTCAGTCCTTCCAGCCTTCCTGCGCGACAACTGGAACAAGGCTTCGTTTGAGCCTTTCCGTGACGCTTTCCCCGAACATGCAAGGGACACGCCAGAGCACCTTGAGAGCTACGTTCACGACCTCACCTCCCAAGACCTGAAAGTCGCGTGCTTGAAGCAGCTGCAAGGTATGTCGATCCGAGAGAAACCTCCCCAATCAAACACCTCCAAGTCCTCAGGTATCAGGAATCCTCCCCTTCCTATGGATGAGGTCTCTTGAATACCTAGATTTGATCGATGTCACATCCACACATCCCTCCCCCTCCCAACCCTGCCTTTGCATTGCAGTGTGCATTAGCGCTACCCACGTCTTAATTCGTCTCTTCCTTCCACACCCTCTTCTGATCCCTATTGCGATAAACACAGCCCAGACCGGCTCTCAAGATCTCACGATTCAGTTTATTCAGGCTCTATTTGTGGCAAAAGGGGATATTGGGCGAATATTCTCTGGGCACAGAAAACAAGCCTACCCCAGAGCTCCACCAGCCCCCCCCCCCCCCCTGACGAAAGGTGTTCCCACATGAAACATGGGTCGGACAAAGACGAACGTTGGAACCTTAGTTTTCTGAAGTGCATATCGTCGCGCATTTTTTCTCCCAAAAAAAAGGGCGTGTGTTGTCTGATTGGCTTTCCTTGGGTTACCTAAAAATTCGTCAGGGTTCCTGGAGGGAGAGGTGTTTTCAATACCTAGGTACCTCCTGGGTGCCGCTATGAAGGAGGGGGAGGGAGAGGGGAGGCTCCCGCCAGTTTATCTGATAATGCTAATTTTGCTTATCGATAGACCGCCATGCTAACTAGCCCGCGTGTGGGCCCGACATTAGGTCTCCTCTGGCGCACCGGGTATGAAACTGGGTCCATCAAAGCTCCGATCTACAACGATGTTCTCCCCGCGATACAGCGCTGGGTTGATGACGGGAAGAAAGTCGTGATTTACTCCTCGGGCTCTGTCGCCGGTATGTACATATATACACTCTACACAGGGAATTGGGAATATTTGCTGATTCAGTGTAGCCCAGAAGCTCCTCTTCAAGTACACCGACACTCCGCTGGGTGACATGACGCCATTGCTGTCTAGCTACTACGACACCGTCAACGCGGGGATGAAGCAGGACCCAGCTAGTTACGCTTCCATTAGCGAGAAAGAAGGAATCAAGCCATCGGAGTGGTTGTTCTTGAGCGACAACGTTAAAGGTAGCCACCACATTTATCCTACGCACGGACACTAATTGGGAAAACACAGAGGTGGAAGCAGCAGAGCAGGCGGGAATGGACTCGATCGTTCTGGTGAGACCGGGGAATATCCCACTGACCGAGGAAGAGAAGGAAAAGCATAGAGTTGCCGAGAGCTTTGAGGAGCTGTTGCTGTAGGGTGTGGTGTACTCGTGACACCTGAAGACATCATTTCTTGCAGCGAGAGACAAATTGGAAATATCGGGAAATGCGGGGGGAAAGCGTGTATTCAGACGTCAGGGTGCAGTGCAAGAGAGGCCCGTGAACTTTGCGTCCTTGTGTGATAACTGCCAACCACCCGATTCTCAGCGATTCAAATCCACTATGCCCATGCTATAGCCGCCGATCTCTAAGTGGCTTTTTGTTGGGACATAGGATACATCGTGACCATGTTTGTACCTGGTACTGGTACTACTCCACTCTCCCAACTCTATCCAGCTATTGGTCGTCTGACACCGGGGAGGTGTTTCCCGTCAACAACCAACACGGAGAGTTTTAGGAAGCTACCCGATGTCATCACCACAATCCTCCGGGACTGCCCTGCCGCTGGGAACTGGGGCCGCGTATACATGCCTGCGAGTCTACACCTTTTCACCTAGGTACCTCACTTTGAAACCTGGGAATAGAACTAATGCGTTGGTGGCGACCAACGTTTTCCCCACGAACTATGGAGGGGCCGCTCGCTGGGCCATAGCGTGGCGGAGATATCTAATCCTTTCAGGTCCGTGGCGTGGATCTATGAACGTACCCCGCATAATGCACGGCTCAGGGGGCGGGGGGGCGAAGGCAAAAGGAAAAGCATATAGTAGAGTTTGGCAAGGCAACGTGGGTGGTGGTGGCGGCGGGGAGAGGTTCGAGCGGGAATAAGTAAATGGCTGGCCCCAATTGCGGAGAGGAGTATGAGGGGGTGCGGGGTGGTGGTTGTGTGGTTGTGATTGTTGTGGTGATGGTGTTATCATAACAATGGATAAACACCCGCCATTGCCACCCAGCCACTTTTTGTTTGAAGCATGCAGAATGCAGCTAGCTTTTGCCGCTGTCACCGCTCGAAACAATACTTGCACCAACCTCTTCCTGCAAATGCCACAGTATTGCAGCAGCATTGTGAAAACTGATTTTTTTCGGTACCCGGAAAGGCCCATGCCATTCGTTGGTGTCGATCACACTAGATTTGAAAATGCGGGGAAAAGGTTCAAAGGAGGTTCCGGCCGGTCTGTGCATAAACATTAACGTTATATAACTTACCCACGCGATATTGAAACGTCTTCCTTCTAACCTTAGATTTCTGCCTCTGCCGTCTATTCGATACTCACGATCACACGATGAAAAGAAAAAGGAAGCGGAATGTATGTGTTGTTTCCCTCCTCGTTGTTGTCATAGTATTTTTTGTTTTGTTTTGCTTTGTTTTGTTTTTGTTTTTGTTGTTAATCACTCAGTCAGTCATTCTAGCCAGCTGTAAATAGTTTCAATCGTAACCGACCATATCGCGAATAAAACCTATCGAGATCTCGTCCACTGTGCAGATATGTCGTTATCTCTCCCCGATGCGATGTCGTCATATCACGATGCTTGTATAAGATGGGAAGGACCTGGACTCTCCTCGGAACGCAGTGCACTCTCGATATTTTGGCGAAGTTGCCGAGGCAAACCCGGCCGACTTAAAACCTCGGCTTAGTATGCGCTTTTAAGTAGACAACGCGATGAGCTGAAGTTGAGTTGTTTAATTTGACGTGATGCTAGAAGTATAATTTGAAAATGCTGGAGTTAAGCATCAAGTTGGTTGAAAACTTTTGGTCTGGCGATGTTGAAGGGAGAAATATCCGCCTGGATACCACAATACACCGATATTGCTGCTAAGCTATATATTTGGGGAATATTGACTACAAAGCGTCACGATTCCGTACGTAGATCCATAACTAATACGATGCTATATTCATGACTTCTCACTCGCAAGGCTGCAATCAATCTCGATCCTGTCGCGTTGCAAACCAGGAATTTTCACCATCCAATCCAATCCTTTCGATCCATCATGTACCCTCATCAAACCGAAAGACAACTTGGAATATGGCGCTGCCAAAGTGTAAATAGAAGCGCACGCTTCGCATCCCGCGGAATCCTACTCAAACGATCTCACCACAAAATATGCATTGTCTTTGAAACAATAGCTTAGGAGATAAGCCCAAAGGAACTACCAACCAGAGAAGCCATTGGTAAACGCGTAGAGCAAGCCTCTGATATAGCCCCGCAGCAAGCCATGACGTACATATACCGCGTTACCCCTTGATGAGTTGTCCAATCCTTCATCGCAACTGTATCGTATGTAAATCGGTATGTGCCTAACTGCCAACAAGGCAATGCGAGGGGCTGGCTGGCTAGCTGGCCAGTGTGCATGTAAAGCATAGCCTTATTGACACGCCCGCAATTCTAATCGTGTCCAGAGCCTGGTAAAACGTTTATTATCGAGCATATGTGCTCCAGATTCCAAATTCCTTCGAGAGCTCCTTACATAGCCAATATCAAGGTCAATCCATTCCAGAAGAAATTCCCCGGATCTGCATTTTGGGATTTTGGTTCCGGAATCGGGAGGCTGGCAAACTACACAAAGAGAGCCATGTGGTCAAATAGCTAAAATGTTCCAATAGGAAAATTCTTAAGGAAGGAATCTTAGATTCTCAGAAACATTAATATTTTCCGTTGCGATGATGATGGATAGATCATCATAGAGGTGTAGTGTGATTTGACCACGTCTTTCGAACGCGTATCGATAGCTAGCCGCATTACCAATGGTAGGTAAACTTGTGGTGCACAGTGAGGTGTCAAAAGCCCTCATTGAACATATTGGATGAATCCAGCGATGGCGTGGCTAGTCGAGTGGTCTTATTCACTTATCATTATATATTCCGGAATATTGACTTGCTGGATGCTGTGTGTAGGGTAGATTTTGTCTTGCAGCGTTGCTATTTGCGTCGTTGAAACTGAATGCTATAAAAAAAAATTTAATTTTAATATTAAGATGAGGCCCCGGGTGATATTTCGTGCTGCGCTAATTTCTTGTGCTGGTTTGGATGTCTCTGCGACGTAGGCAACATAACATAAAAACAAGAATAAAAGGTTTTTAGCCAACCCGGAGTTGCTGTAGGCGAGTTCTTTCATTCGAGGACAAGGTTCCTCAACTGTTAAGCTCCCCACCAGCACTTTGTTCCGCTCACTCAGTCGCTCACCATGTCATCCCCACTCCGAAAGCCATATACCCTCGCCGACGACGCTTTTGAAAGCCTCCGCACGCAATGCCAGTCTTTTGCCCGCGCGTATATGTCGCGCTTCGACCCTTCGCACGATTATGCGCACATCCAGCGCGTTTTGCGTCTGGCCCTACGTCTTGCAGCTTCCTCTCCGACCCCGCTCAATAACCATATCGTTACACTAGCGGCACTCCTGCACGACGTTGGAGATAAAAAGTATTCCGAGGAAAACGCGTCCCCAACGCCAGTCAAGGATTACCTCCTCTCCCTCTCTGCACCAACGGAGCTTGCGGAATCGGTGCAGATCGTGGTCTCAAACGTCTCCTTCTCGAATGAAAGTAAGGACCCGGATGGCGTGACAAGTGTGCTGCGTGTGTACCCAGAGTTGGCGGTGGTGCAGGATGCAGACAGGATTGATGCGTTGGGGGCGGTGGGCATTGGTCGCTGCTTCGTATTTGGTGGGGTTAAGATTCCGGCCAAAGGTATGGAAGGGAGTATTCAGCATTTTGGGGAGAAGTTGGTGAACCTGGAGAAGATGATGAAGACCGACACGGGTAGGGAGATTGCGAAAGAGAGGACAAGGAGGGTGGTGGAGTTTTCGGAGTGGTGGAAGGAGGAGGTCAGAGAGGAGTGATAATAGTAAGCAGATATGTTACTGGATGCGTAGAATGCGTAGGTTGGTCTGGTAGCTGAGGTCCTTGTAGCATTGGGTGCTTCGTGTGTCTTCGCTGGCAGCTAAAGTAGGAGCGGGGCATCACCTATGAGCTACGTCGTGATGTTTGATTGGACATTCTCGAGTGATGTGAAGTGAATATGCACTGATATCTTCGTTGCCAATGTCGAGGATTCGGGATTTGGCTAGAATATGAGAATCTACATGCGTGCCGTTTGCTGTATCAAATGCCACCTCAATCGATCGCTAGTCCGTTTGTTTCCTCGGGTTGTGCGCTGAACTAACAGGGTGTGTAGGAATCCGAAACAGAAATCGTTGACTGTAATAAACTCAAGCATACCTGTCTCCTGTAGTTGCTTGCTGTCCCGTATTCAACGCAAAAGAGTGCGATTAAGGCCGGTTCTGTTTGTGTAGTGGAATTGATCTTCTTTCCGTGTATCTTCAATTCTCCTTCCTCCGTCGTGCCCAGGCTTTTCTAACCTGAGGGGTGTGATTACAAGAGCTCTTCAAGGTGTATCACTGCAAGAAATAGGTAAATCAAAGCATCGTTAGGTGGAGAACGCCTAGGGAACCCTCAGAGGAGTAAAGTAAAGACTTCTATGAACGGTATGATGTGTTCTGAAGGGTTAGGGATGGATGTATGCGTCTGTGCGCTGCAAGGCACGGTAGTATGTGGTGTAAGTTGCAAGGTTGTGGCGTTTGTGTTGAAGACATTGGTGAAGAGCTTCCAATCAAACACTTTTCCAACGACAACCACAGTTACGACTTCAGCACCAGCCACAATATTATTTTAAACTCAATCTATCCATCTTGATCTTGTCCCAGAGACTCAACCTGGGCCAGTCTTTCGATTTCAGCTTATGATGAAAATTGCCATCTCCATTTTGCGTCATCGTGTGGCTCATCTGGTATCCCGGGAAGATACCACCTCCAGCCACGCCCCCACAACCATCAATACCGTTCATATGGTACCCTTGGCGACTGCGGGAGCTACTGCAGAGAATGCAGAGAAGGCACTCCTCGGCGAACACGGCCGTGAGGCTGGAGAGCCCGCTGCTAACTCGGAGTAGAGGCTGAGGATAAAATTAGGATCTCATTCTCTCGGTCATTGATGACACCGAACTGCCGAGATGGAGGTACCAACGCTAATATGCGCAAAAAAAAAGGATGCACGTAATCAGGTACATCAACAAGTCTAATAAACCCGTGCACCTTGTATCACAGGAGTCAAATACTCTGCCCGAACCTCCGTCAGCTAGAAGCAAAGTGCATCGGGGCCCCAGCTTCATCTAGGCTCCTTCAACAAAGCCTGATCGCTGTTTGGAAGGCTTGTTTACAATCCTCTCGGTTCCAGGAGCCAATCGTCGGCGGAGGTCTGGGCGCGGCACGCTTGGGGACGAATTGCTCATTAGCCCGGAGAGCATAACGATCAACTACTTCAAGGGTTCAGGTTCTTGTTGCAATAAACATTTATCGCGGACGCGATGCTCGTTTATTGTTCGTCTAAGAACATTATACAGCTCTTAGTTACGAGTGCGAAGATGTGATTTGAGAACCCTAAACCTGTCAACCAAGCTCAAATTGCTTGATCGAGTGCCAATGTATGTATGTAGGTATGTAGGTATGTACTCTACACAATTATTCCACTCTGTGCCCATATCAGATGTCATTCCGCCATCTAACCATTCAAGCCCATATTTTCATTGCAGTTCATCCATCCACCCATCCACCCATCCATTCGATATTCACATCCATCTAAACCCGTGACAATCAATTAAAAATACATTCCAAAAAAGAAAAACCAAACGTAAAAAACTCCCATGAGAATGCAGACCTATAATGAAAGCCCAAAGAAACACAATTCTGCGTATAATACACGCGGATGTACCACCGACCCATCTTCGTGGAAAGGGACCAAGAAAAAGAAGCAAAAGTCAGCCTAGAAAGCACCACCGCCGTGATATGAGAACTGAAGGAAGAAGGATGCACAAATGATATATGTACAAGAAACAGGAGGGGAAACCATGTACTGAACGCAAGGAGGGAACGGTATACACAGATGGTGGTAGGATGAGGGGGGAAAATGGTGACCAAAAAATTACAAGAAAAATAAAGAGAAACATTTTATTTCCCAAAAACAAAACACCATACTGTCCACCCTAGCTTCGCCGGAACTCCATAAACTCCGGGATAGTTATTCTTGGCCCGTTTTCCCACCGGTGTTTTTAGTAAAATGTAAACAGACGTCCGCACCGATCGCTAAAAACATTCAAGAAATTTCATTGCATAAACTTTCGAAAGACCTGTGCCTCTTGGGAGACTCTCTGCCACCCTCAACCTCCTCATGGCTCCTCTTTTTCGTTGGCGACGACGACGATGATGATGGAATAACTGTAATTGGTAAAACTGCATCCCCAGAGCTCAACGAAGGTGGTGGTGTAGGCGACTTGAGTCGTTTCGTCGACCCATCTTCTTGCGCATCACTGCTGTGCTTTCTCTTTCCTCCGGGAGATGAGGATTTTCCTTCAGCCTGGCGAGCAGCTTTGCGTCGTACGATAAGCTTTTGAACGTATTCACTCACAAACAACTTGACCTTGACCACTTTTGCCTCGTCACAGACGTTGAGTGGGTCTACCACCTGTTTATGGTATCGAATCTCCTTATCAACTAACAATTCCACAATCTCTTTGGAGTACTTCTTAACATTTTCCTTGGCGGATTTTGGCGTACTTCCCAAATCGCGGTTGAACTTGTTGACCATATTCGGTACGTGTTTCCCAAACTATTGGGATTCCATTAGATCCAATAACCAAATACTTGGGTTGAGAAATGCAACATACCGCTATGCTCAGGTACTTCCGTGTTTTCTCAGCGTCATAGATCTTGCCCGCTTCCTTCTCTTTGCGTTTTGCTCGGCGCTCTTGCCTCTCCTTTTCTTTTAATTCGTCCTCTTTCCTCTTTCGATCCGCCTCGGCGGCAGCAGCAGCCTCTTGAATTAACAGCTGGATTTCTTTGAGTTGGCCCGGCCCTGGTGGTGGAAGAGGGATAATCTTTGGGGGTCCATGACCATTGCAAGGTTGGGTAGGCATATCCCAGCTCACTCGACCATCGTTGGCGTAGTAATAACATTCGTTGAATTGATAACACTTGTGCCAGCCCCGGGGTAGATCCCCTGATTGGCTCCGGTTCATTTTAGGGCCAGTGGGCGCTTGTATCATATTTGGGTTGTCGAACTGTGGACGCGATGCAAACTTGTGGTTCGGCCTGCCTGGGAATTGGTTTCCGAATCGTTCACGATCAGCACGTGGTCCCCTAGGCGGCTGCTTGGTGAAATTCGGACTCAGCTTATTATTGAAATTTTGTTTATTTTTGTTGGCAAGCCATGGGGGAATAGGTTCCGTCGAGTTTTTGGGTGACCGCTTGGGTGACTCAGTGCGGCTTGTTGACCTCGAATCACGTCCACGATCTAGAAAGATGGTGTTAACTTGTTCCGCCTGATCGCCTGCCATACGACGTGGTATCCGGTATGACGTTTCCAGAGTGCTCCACATCGCAAGAAGCTCTTTAGCCTTAGCTCTGATCTCCTCGTTAGGAGATGACGCCAACTCTTCAACTGCTGGCTCAACTCCTGCCGCAGTGATTTTGTTCTTGGTGATCTTTGGAAATTTGATGAAAGTGCTCAGAATCGTAGAAATGATATTCTCGTCGTCCATGTAAATAGTTAAGAATTTTCCTATAACCATGTATCCGCGGAACCTTAATACCCTCGTTAAGACGGCTTCGTCATCGCATTTCTGAATTCGGGTAATCAGTTTGGACACAATCCATTTTTCCTTGGTGCTCGTAAGTTGAGACATCACAGAAGCAACACTGTCAAAATCCAACGGTTTGCGTCCGGCTTTCGCGAGGTACTCTTCATCATCTTCATCGATCTTCCTGGGGCGCCGGGACTTTTTAGCGGGCATATCCTCATCATCAATACCGAGGGCCTCAATCAAATTCTCGGATAATTTCGGTGCGCTGTTTGTTTGAGTCTTTCCGCCGATATAGCCGAGACAAATAGACTCGCCACAATAACATGGTTGCTTCTCAGCTCCATAACGGTCAACATTGTAGTCGAACGCCAGCTCTTCCCCGGCTTTAATATCCCGCTTCGCAAAGATGCCCATCCTGAACTTGTTTCCAACAACCCATTTTTCGGTTTCGCAATTGGGATTGCAAGAATGGTTGATAAATCTCGCTATGCTGCCTTTCATAGTTGCATCAATGAACTGATCCTTCTCCAGTGACATAAAGTAGAAGTGCTTTACACCCATTGTCGGATATTTGGCATTCCTTGTACGGAACCGGGGCTCGTCAATGACTTCGCCAACGTATTCATAGATGAACCGGCCCAGACTGATATCGGTATCTGCTCTGAGCCCGTAGCCCTTTTTCTCGGTCTTGAAAACCGAAACACTTGCATAGTCGCACTTTTGAAATCGCTGGTTCCTGCACTCGCTTTCGCAGCCGCAGTCCTTGTTTATGCATTCCATAAGTGTTAACCTGTTGATACAGTCCGAGCCTTCGTCACAAGCTTGATTTTCGCCATTGACTGTAGTAAAAGCCGGAGTTAGTAATCTTTCAAGCCTGATGATTCGTTGAAACATCTGAACCCACCAAATTGCTCTTTGCATTCACAACTCATCGCCTCCGAATCTTGTCCAGAATCTCCAATCCATTTACTTGAATATATGCACACGTTAATCACCTCAAACGTAGATGTTGCTTCTTCGGTCACATCAGGCAAATCTCCGTACAATTGGGGTTCGTGTTTGGCGATTGGGGTATTTGATCCCCTTGATTGCTTTACCGATTCTTTGGCTAATGAAGGTGGCGACATGCTGTTATCCGGGGAAAATTGTTTTGAGTCGCTCATTCTTGAATGCTCTGCAGGCTCGGCTGGTGACACTGAAGCCGACGTCTGATTTGGAGTAGCGGTTGGCGTTTTTGAGCCGCCGACATGCTTAGTCGAAGGACCTCCCGGTAAAACACTGTTTTCCTGAGTCTTGATCGTAACAACTGGATCTACTTCCGAGTCTGTGCTAATCTTGGCGCTCTCCTTTGCTGCTCTGTATTTTGACGGTGTTGAGTTGCATGGTCCATTCGTGTTCTCGTCACCCATTCCTATTGGTGACGCGCTCTTGGCGAAGGATTTCGTCGTTCCTGCGGGGGCCCCATTGATCATTGCACCCGCAAACTCTTTGGGCGAAGCCCCCTGTGTTAGAGTAAAAGTACTTGTATCTGAGCTCTTCGCACTCATTGACTCGAAAGGTGACGAGAATTTGTCCAGCGCGCGACTTTCTACATCGGCCAGTGAATCCCGAAATGATTCTTTCGTCGATTTGGAACTTGACGAGTCGTTAGACCCTCGCCTGGTCTCTTTGCTACTCGTGCCGAGCGGCATCCTGGAACACACGGCCTTTCGGGCTATCAGCACAGTATACCACCGATTGGAAGTGCCTCTGAGGTCGAGAGGATGACGGTTCAAAGGGGTAGGAACGAATAACGACCGCGTGAAGCCGAGGTTCTCGAGAACACACCTTAAACGTGTTATTTCCTCCACTGTGTCCCTTGACAGTGCGCTATTTCAAACCCCTCCACCGTGTAAACGCAGTCGTTTGTCTTGCTGGGTAACGCCTGAAGAAGATATGGTGGCTGGAGGTAAGGTGGTGAAGTGGTGAGGTTTGATGCAAACGATGGTGATGGAGGAGGCGAAGAATAGAATTCGATGGCAATCCAACAGGGGTAAACGGACCGCGGGGGGTATATCTCGATGTAGACGAGATTGCTCGAAGCAGTGGAATAGTTTGTGAGTGTCGCCTGGAGTACTGAGCGAACGTCGTGGTAGTGGTTGTGGCGAGAAGGTGGAAATAATGCGGCCCCGACGTTTAGGGTGGAGTTGTAGATGTCGGGGATCGGGCCGGCGCTGAAAGCTTGAGTGTTGAAGTCGAAGCCCAACGTACGCGTGAATAGTGAGCGCCTCAATAAATAGTCAATGATTTACTGTCAACAACGACGTAGAATGGGATTCGCACTCACGATCACTTTCTTGTCAAGGTATTCGGCGCACTCCCTAATCAACGGGTAACGCTTTACGAACTCCCGATCTTGTCAAAAGCGGTTGGTTGGTCTTTCGGCCTCAAGCGCTCTTTTAGTTAAGTGTTGCCGCCTTCACCTTCAACCTCCCAACTCCAACTGCAGATAAACACAGCGGCAGCCATAGATAACTCCGGTAAGTGATGGCTGATTGTTCTTCTCCGATGGCGCTTGACACTGGGAAGAAACTCCCTTCAACATGAATCGGTCCTATAAAGGTGCTGCGTCTGTAGCCAATAGGATTCCCCCGTCTTATTACAGATTTTTTTGGGCCCAGTTACCCCTACCACCAAATCTATAGATCTACGACGACCCGGGCAGATTATGCCCGCCCACAAAAAAGGGAATATGTCATCTTCTTTGGTCGTCGCGACTCAAACCTGTAGCCGGGCAAAACGACATCGTGTATACTTGGCGCCTGCAATGGTCAATGTATAACGAGACGTAAAAATAACATTTGCGCTACATCTACGGAAAGGAGACGAAGACTATCCGTTATATGGAGTCAATCCAAGAATTCCATAGCCAGAATTCTAATCATCGCCAAGATACCCTGGCATATTGCTCGTTGACGAATACGATGTCGCCTCAAACGAAGAGGCCAAGCCTGTAGTTTATTAACTGATCAGGGCTTCTGCGGTATTAATGCAATCCAAGCTGTCTTTCTGTATCCGGACATCCTTCAATCGTGGACATTGTGGTAGGTTTGGTGTCTCTGACAACATCTCGTTTCACCTGGAACTATCTGCAGTGTGCGGTCTCACAAAGGTGGACGTCACTAAAACACTAGACAGAATTACAAGAGTGCTTCGAAGAGAAAGAAGCCTGGTATCCCGTACACACCACGATCAATACCCCCAAAAATGCGACGAACACAGATCATGTACCGTAAAAGTAAAGAAACCGTAGAAAACTCAAAGGAACACTTAAAACAACGTTTATAACCCGAAAACTTCGTATAGCGGCTTTCCCAGATCCGTGCCCATCCCATCTCATGTAGAAGTACCGTTACTTAATTGCCTTGCCATATGAAATTTCGTTCGAATCACAACCAGACCCAATTCATACTCTAAATTCTACTCTTGATGACTTGAAGTTTGTCATTGAACAAAGGAATCTACATAGCGTTCTCCTGGACGGTAAAGAGTGATTGATTCGATGGGCGTATTGCGGAGAAAAGGACGAGACGTCCCGGGCTAAAGTGTTTCGAGATCTGTTTTCCATGTCCCGGGACATCTACTTCTCGAATGGCAGCCTGAATACGAGCATGCTGAAATCCTAATGCAGTTTAGAGGACAAGTTATGGACAGGCAAATTCTGCATAACGAGCGATGTTCTCTATGGATTAGCGCTATTTCACCAGTAGTGAGAGCGACAATACCAAAGAGCATATTATCACTTGGATTGTATCACGTTATATTTAGCTGATAATCAGAAAAACACCTAACCCTAGCCTTTCCCATCCATTTCTCCATCGCCATGAGCATCAGAGGGACCCGCTGTTTCCGGGTATTATGTTGCGGTTGTTACGATCCCTGGGGCAGAGACTGACCAGAATAAGTCAATCAAACAGATTGGAGATGAAGTGGAGATGAAGATAGAAGTTACGGCGGACGAGTAACATCAAGATAGGTGATTGCATGGCTATGATTTGTGATTCAGCTGCAAAATTGTGATGAATGATGAATTTGGGTAAGTACTGATCATGATGAAGTGTGAGACCGACTCTGTCTAGCGCGGATATCATTGGACCGGAGATGCTGCATGTCATAACACAGGAAAATCCCTTTTCCGGTCAGCTGCAGCCTGACCATTGACGAGGGGTTCCAGAAGGATTCCTTGCGCGCTATTAAGACCGACGGTTACACTACACTACTACTCGACCCGGAGACTACTCGAGTGCTATCTCATGGAGGAGTTGATTGGCCGGTTTGAATACGAGTGCTACTGGTCTGATCGAAGATTTCATAGCCTGGATGTACAGTACGAATGCATACTTGCATTGAGAAGCGCCAATAAGCACCCGAGGCTGTATCCATCATTGATCTTGGGGGCAACTTACGTAGCCCTTGTGGAGAGTTGTATCAGGCGCTGCTTGCGCCGTCGGCCATCACACTTGCACACTCCATCCCTGCCCCCGCAGATAATGATAGCATATGAGTGGACAAAACTGGATAGAACAGGTCGCTATTTAGCTGTACCCCCGCTCCTTAATCATCACGAATGACTCGAGGAACTAATTAACTAGCTAATGTTCTTCTCCCGAGCCGCCACCAACTCGCCCCAATCAGTTATGCCGCCGAAAGGTGCCCCCGTTGGGGAATCGGTGTATGTACTGTACATACGTCGAAGGCAACTTTTGAACCATACCAACTCTGGTACTACGCCGCAAACACGTCAAGTAACTGACATTAGGTATCTAATTACAAGTGACTCCTAGTTTAGTTAAAGGGAAGAATGGTACGACTAGAAGAAGCGGAAGGCGAGGGCGAGAGTCTAACAGGATATCAGGGACTGAATACATACCGCCCTCCGAAATTTTGTCCTTAACGTTCCTTAGTAGAAGTAAACGATGTGTAAACGGAAAATTGCGGCAACCTGACATACACTCAGCGGATGTATACGGGAAATGCTGGGGGTGTTGTAGACGGACTTATTACGAAATGGAACCGAGTTAGCTATTAACACCAGTACTCATTGACAAATCACGATACCGTCTTATCATCTTAAACCTTATTCGTAGTGGCTGCGACGGGAGCGTCTTCTGGTACATTTCGCTCCTCCGCCGAGTGCGTTGTCGATAAGATTGAAGGCGTATATAACATGCGTTTGGTACCTATTTGGTCTCTTGTAGGTCTGGTCCAAGCTGAAGGTATGAGTTATCTTTGAATTATATATTAGGTGGATGTATATCATTGTTCTGGCTATATAAAGCTCAAGGTATGCCTCCTGTTCCTAACTAGCCCGCAGAAGCAATGAGGAAATTGTCCTTTTGGGCTACGGTTCCGACAGGTCTCATTTGTGGCGGATGGTTAAGTCTTTGCTAGCCACCTTGCATAGAAGACTAAAAATATCAAGTACACTTTTAAGAGAGGGTAGGAGACTGATATTGCATATAGGACTGGGAGGGACATGTGGATGGATCAACGGGTGAGTAGTAATCAGCAATGTGCGGCTAGTGGTGATTGATAAAGGCCGGTTGTGATGAGCTTAGAGGCGATTATTGTAAGGAGGCCATGTTTTGCGCGTCACGGCTCGGCACTCGAATTTTTGCTCCACAGTGAGGGAAATCTCCCAAAGCAGAGCACAGATTTACTCTCTCCATAAAAACTACTCTGTATTCACAGCATTTCGATGCCATGGATCTAGACGATACGTTTAACCTGTGAGACCAATACTTACTCCCTATCCTTATGGCTCCTTTGACCGATCCAGTGAAGACCATAACTGTAGTACTTGCAGCCCGCACGATATTACTCTAGCACCTCGCGTCAATAATAACATAATAATATCTAAGTCACCTCCTCCTCTCAGAGAATTTACATGTCTCCACATCACCAGGCGCTCCCGGCTCCATTCTGGAGTGTCCTAGGGCCATAGGTCCCTTGTCCTGGGCGAATGATACTACTAACAGCTGTCATACAGGCACGGCGCGGATTTTTACTAATTCGGGGTATTTGTCGTACCCTCTGTGATTCCAAACATATGAACTTTAAAAGGGTGAATTGGCTGCTTGGTATTGTAATTGCAAATTTCCCGCTGGTCCATTTGGCTATTGTGTTCGTTTGGATGTCCGAGCAGTCACTCTAGAACGGTTCCAATGAGACGGACGAGGACAGTGGTGCAGCGAATATGCAGAAGACTTTCGCAGATCCGTCGGACCCGCGCGCGATATTCGTTGTGTCTCCTCTCTGGATACATCCACGCTCCTGCAGTCGTGTCCAAATTTCCATGTCACTTTCGGTTTCTATCACTCGTACTAGCCCGAAAAACACAAGCGAAACACACTCTTCCGTCCGGACCGGCTCACTTCCCGGAGGAGGCACGTAGGACCGGGATTGATCCCGTACGAACGTAGGGGACGTAGCGGGTCCGGGTAGGGTGCAAACTCTTTATCCGCCAGAAGGCCCAGGAACACCAATTCTCGTAGGGTCCCCGTAGAGGGCGAAATTTTGCCGGCGATTCGTTATAGGATGCGGTTGCCTGTTTGCGTATGTAACTGGGGTGAAGTTTTAGCCTGCCTGTTCCTTTTAGTCCTTGCGAGGTGAAGAAGTCATACAGCGATGTCTGGAGTAGGTTGACGATGAGACCTGGGCGACTAACGGATGGGGATCCGACATATAGAGTTCGAACGTTCAAAGGTTGCGGTTAGCCGCAAGTAGACCAGACATGGAAGGAAGCTTCGTCGCTAAAGTACCATCATTTAGTCTTCGGTTTTGGTCTCGTACGTACTCTGCAATCTGACGGTGTTTGGTCTTTTTGTAGCTCCGTCGGACACCAGATCCTAGCTTCTATCCATCTGGTTCCCCGCCGGCGCCGCGCTGGCCATCTATCTATGCAGGTTCGCGTCCTCCGGCGAATAAGAATTGCTGAATGCGGCTTGGAGCTGCAAAGAAAACGGATACGTATATACCGTCAGATTATACCGTAGGCACACAGCTGCAATATATCCTACTCCCTGTCTAGTAAGACCTATCACTCGAGCTTTCTTTCGATGCTCTGCTCGGTGGAGTAATTGGTCTCAAGTTTAGTAAAGTGAAAGTGTTATCAGTTATACTAGACTTCGCAGACATTCAGTGGGATCACACTAGAGTAAAGAGATATTCACTTCGTGGATCGAGGTAACTCGAAGCTGTGGTAGGTCGGGCGCTTCTTCTCGTATTGGATAAACGAACGGGGTACTAAAAATTCTGCTTTAGATATACTTACAAGGCTATGTGCAGATATTCTGAGATTTGCATCACAAACGGTTTTCGATAAGCACCAACAGATTTGGGATTTGATATCATTTCCTCGAACGTTCCAAAACGTGTAACAAGTGGTAATCAATATATGAAATTCCCTGTAATTCCATCTTATCTATCATACACCTCGCTGATATCCTGCGCCGCTTTGGTGGCGGTTTCGCGTGGCGATTTTCTGTCCAGTTATCTTTTTTCAATGTAATTTCAGGATAGAACAATAACGCCGGGTGTGCGGTCCGCTGGCAGACACATTCATTGATAGATGTCAAAAAGCCTATGGGGAAAGCATACTTCCTTAGGTCGGTAGGCATCCAGATGGAGCAGTTGCGAGCTCTGCCCAGGGAAAAATCCAATCAAGGAATATAAGCCGAGAGAGCTTTAGTAAATAATTTCATATTTAAGTAATTGTCTTTGAGAAAGAAGACGCAAATCCGCAGCTATGTGCGATTACTTTCAACAGCGACGAATTGAGCTGTGGTTGTTTTCGACCAGGATTGTTTGACCTAGAACAGACCTGCTCACCACCAACATCATACACACCAGAAGTCCCAGAAGGTGATAGGTAAGTCTATTTCACTGGGGTGCCGAGCCAAGTACCCCTCAGTTGTAAAAATCGAAAAAGGAAAAGAAAGAGGATAGTGGTGTCAATTTCTGACCAACAATCTGAGGCACTAGATTCACAGTAGCGCCATGGAACCATTCGTAATGACAGAGTAGGTATCCATTTCCCTCAGTGGTGAGTGGTTGCATAAAAAGCTCTGTACCTGTATGACATTCGGACCTTCCGGTTTCCTAGTAAGTACCTTCTCCACGCCACATCTCCTCATCTTCTCCACACCCATATCGATATCGGGACTCGCCGGGGCACATAGCGGCAAGGCACATCCACCTCACCTCGCATTATTGAATGACAACCGACGAGGCCGGTAACAGCCATTACATTTGTGAGGATTGCTGCGAGAGCACATTCTCTGTGTCTCTATACTTCAAAACTGGTCTCGAAAAGCGTACGTGGCTCTCAATTGGTTGGTGGAATATGATGCCCGCAGGAGATTCTGATCATATGAGTGAAAAAGGACAGGCGAGGGCATGGGAAAAAGAACAGCACATACTTGCTGCCGCTGCATGGGCGATGATGCATCTTCGCAGCTCGCATTGCAGCCTACGAGTTCTGGCTTTTGACCTTTTCATTGCTTGTATTTGGGATGAACCGCGAGATACTTGCATGGAGTATCTGAAGAATTAGAACTCGATTATGATGTGTCAAGGTACGCACAGTATTGTCCTCTCTGGTGAATCCTTCACAAATAGAAGACCCAATTTGCAGTTAAATATTTCGTAAATAAGGTAATTTCCGATTACACACTCCAGACTAGATGATTATAACCCTGGTGGATATCGGATCTTAAGATACTTATCCGCTGACTAGATTCGCTCGTCGAGCGCGATTGAACGCCTTAGAAAGATTGATTCCCTATGTCCAGCCTTTGGTAGCTTGGAGACGAGAGCCATGTGGTACCTAAGCATGGCTATGCCACGCAGGGAGGTGATTCATATGAAACGCTGACCAACCCTGATTACATTCATAAATGTGATATCTGGAGTCGGTATGAAACTTCAAGTATTTCTCTTCATGATCGAGACACAGGCGAAGCTGCGAAGCGCCCAGACTAAAAGAAAAGACACACCATTGTAATTACGATTATTTTAACATTCTAAGATGTCAAGGTTGCTACGCTCTCCGTCATCCATCATCAATGTATGAATGTATCAGCCCATTGTAGGGCATGGTTGGATTTTCATTTCATTGATTTATATGTTGCACGAAAACGGCAGTTGTGAGAGTTGATAGTATGAAGTTGTGGAGGTACTGTCTTTCATCGATCAAAGCCCGCTGTGAGCACTAGTATATTGAGCAAAGAGATTTGGTGATGAAATTCGTACCTTGCTCCACAAGTAATTGTTGCACTCTCCTTTGACCGGAAAGTCTATCGAAATGTTGGGAATCTTATGCAAGGTACGAATCTGTAAACTGTGATCGGGATTAGATTCGAAACCCGGGGAGCTCTGAAGTACTGAACAATGCACTATCCCGCTGACTTTGTAATGGGAGTATGGAGGATTGTAAGCGTTCGACTTGCGCCGTCAGTGTAGCAGGTGGGGGGTTTGTTCGATGCTGGTAAGAGTTTATTAAGCTACGGATCTGATATATTGCTGCATACAGTGAACGGAAGTAGGGTACCAAACTGTCGGGAATTATTTGGAAATTTGATTTTGAGAGTGGCTAGGAAGCTCCAACTGCCTAGAGAAATTGAAATTTGGATCTCCTTTTTTTTTGCCTGTTCCTCTCTCTAACTTTCCGTTCATGCTAGATTCCTTCGCTCTCAATTCCCTTATCCTGTGTAGTGGATTGGCTAAAGGAGGGTGGTGCACTTGGAAGAAGTGAGAAGAGCTAGAGTTGTACCAGCAGTTTCTCCGCTATGTAGTAATTTCGAATATAGTTGCTTTTTGATAAAGAAGTCTCATCCCATTATTTATGGTTCAGAGAAATTGTTCCGGTTTTCGTACGAAAGAATTGCTACGCGCTTGCATTGACGGAAATTGACGCGAGGTCACGAGTGAGTGATTGAGATGGACTCTCGCGAAGTCACGGTCCGTCATTGCAGATCCACTCTACCGCGTGTCATGCAGCAGAGTAACCTAGCACTACAGCCGCGGTGCAACAGCATCGATCAACAACATCGTCCATCATCTCCAATGTCGCTCGGAGGTGAAGGTCGGTAGGGTACACAAGCCCGTATCCAGAGGAGTCGGAAGTAGGTGTGTTGTAAGTATTATTGGAAAAAGGAAAGAATTCCCGTATATACCCATCCAGGCACCACGAAAAGCTGTGATCGAAATTGGAAACGGTGGTATCCCCATGTCCCATGTCCCCAGCTACTTGACGTTTTATAGACAGCACCAACGAACAAGAAGGGAGAGAAAGGGAGGAGCCCACGATGGAACGATGGGATGTGATGACGGGAGCCGAAGAACAACACCACGGTCTAAGCGAGATGCACAACGCAGAATCTGCTGTACTTGGTATGTAACTCCAAATTGGTCTTTCGGGGGGTTTTTCTTCGTTGTCTTTCAGGCGTCTGCCGGGTTTGAGGATGGGGGTTGGGGGTATTGATGGGAGAGGTGTGGTGTGGTGACTTTGAACAACTGGCGCTGCAGGGATTCTGGTTTTGGGTTGTCTCGTTGTTTGAGCATCCCGATTTTTATTCTTTTCCCCCCTCTCAGTTGTTTTTGCGCTCCCTCTCGTTTTTTGGGTGCATCTGCTCGCCATTGCTGCTGTGTCTGCGCCTTGCAGTAGGGCCGAATTGATTTTGACATGGCCATGGCTGTTTTCTGGGGGGTTTAAGGCGGTGAGAGTAGGCAGGAAGATTGAGTAGGGGGAGATTGATTTGTACAATTGTTCGACCGTGAAGGAGACTGTACTAGCATGTAGAAAGCTAGTAGCTTTTATTAGGTGCTAGCATCCCATCAATCCGAGTGTGAATTTCCTTTTTGCTTTCTTTCCATGCAGCTAAAGGCTTGCCCTATGCCTTTATTATTCTCTCTGTGTTTCTCTGAAAAATTACTTTGGATTTCTTCACGCTTTCTTCTCTCTCTTTTAACCTACCATCCATCTACGTCCTAGCCCTCCCACCTCCTTGGTACCGTACCGGCGATTGACTGCAGACAGACTGCATTTACGCGCTGCTGCTACTGTTCAATTACATGCGAATCGACGACGACATTTGAAAGTTTTTTACTCTTTGTCTTGTCTCTTGTCTGACCTGCTGCTCTTTCTCCTCAACAGGCAGCAACAAACCAATTCACTTCCCGATTCTCTCTTGCACTCGCCGTCTTTGGTTGCTGGTGTCCCATACTAATAAAAAAAGTCCCACTACCTGGTAAGTGAATTCTCCACCCCCCAACACAATACTCCAACCTAAACCCCACCATTATTACCTGCTATTTCAAGCCCTGTCCAGTATTGCTCAACTCGATTCGAGCAATATTCCGGCCCTCCCTTCCCTTTTTCTTTTCCCTTTTCTTTTTGCGTCAGCCAGCCAGTCCTAATTCAATTGCGCTGATTTCTTTGGGGTTTCCTCCACATTTCTCAGCTCAGACCAACTTCAAACAAGTCAATTCAATTCAATTGACGCTCGTCCCGCCTTCTCCCCCAATTTCTCACCAACCTGGCCAGCCCTCCATCATCCCCCCCCCTCCATCCCA